>ERZ1031933.411-NODE-411-length-12668-cov-13.468168_pt1 | contig 12668 bp, 9 predicted proteins | sample MGYA00517880_ERZ1031933 | MGnify/ENA primary metagenome ERZ1031933 (study PRJEB33719, sample SAMN04261283) | wastewater metagenome | biome: rural village; feature: human; material: feces | host: Homo sapiens | place: El Salvador | collected 2014-01-14 ... | reverse complement strand
AACTGTGTTAAACTACTTTTATTGTAGCTTGACACAGTTTAGTTTACACTCTCGCGCTTTTTGAGTAATAATAGTTTAGAAACTTACTCTACTCAATCATTATTAACAAACTGTAGAACTCTCTTTCTTTGAATACCATAGTTAAAACTCTGCGTACCTGTCATGCCTGCAAAATTCACAGCTACCAACTTTCCATATTCGTTCACCACAGGACTACCACTGGAACCAGGCAAGCTAGGAATCGTGTACATAATCTTATCATTATCAGATTTTTGCGAGATGGTACCACTTGTAATCTGAGCCTTGATTCCTTGCGATGTATTAGACAGTGTAAATCCTGCATTAAAACCAATCATATAAAGCTTCTGTTCAGTTTGCAATTCATCCTTATCAGTAGGAGCAAACAAATTCTTAACCTTGTCTACAAAGCCTTGCTCTTCATCTTTATCAGAAACCGCAAATACATATTTGCCATCTGGCGTTTGCTTACTCTTCAATTGCAACATTGCCAAATCCACATTTTCTTTATCAGAAACTGAAGTTATTACACAAGGAATAAAATCTGACATTTTAGTAACAAAAGTATTATTATAGGCAATACCCAATTCGCAAACAGGTTCCACTTTCAATTCACTCAGGTCCAGATTTTTAAGACTATTTTTTATTTCCGTATCTCCATCATACGCTTCCTTCAACTCTGCTTGTTCCTGTTCAATTTGCTGCAGTTTTTCATTGTCCACATAAATATTGCCATCATACTCATTATATGAATAACAGGAACTTTTTGCATTTTCCAACTCATCATATTTCTCCGACATTGATTGCATTTCCAATCTTACCATCTCTGCCATACCATCCAATAAAGCTCTAACTGACTTCTTGGTATCAGATAAGGCTATTGTAGGAGCAGCCACATGTCGATTTGTCAAAATCTTACCGTCCTTGGAAACCAAGAAGCCCGTACCCGTAAGCATCTTCTTGTTCTTCTGGATTTCCTCTAAGTCCATTGTCCAATTTTCAAAGTCACCATCTTTGTCAAAGCCCGTAAAATACCAAACTTTCCCAGTTGGCAAAGTCACTTTGTAATAAAACTGGTTGGCAACCATCACTACACCAGAACCACATTCTGTAAGAATCTCATCTGAAGTCTTAGGACTGTCACATGCCACCAAGCTAACTATAGCAAATAGCGACAAAAAGAAAATTTTTAGCTGTTTCATTATTTTAATTTTTAATTAAGATTCTGTTGTTACACATATCACAGACAATTTATTATTACCATGAAAATACCTAAACACTATTTTGCCTGCAAACTTACTACTTTTTTTTCAAATAACCTACTTAATTTGTAAAAAATGGCATCAGAAGTCATAAAAATATTCATTTTAAAACTGTAGTTTCCTAACAAAGCCCTAGTAGTTACTACAAAATATCAAAGAACGAATGTATGTTAAACGTTTAACGAGGACTCCTTTCCAAGTGACCCAATATTATATTCTATATTTTGAGTTCGACTAAACGTTTAAAAGTTCGGCTAAGCTCTAGTACATCGTAAGCAGCTAGTTTTCAGAATATTACTATAAAAAATAAACTAAAAAACTCAGCCAAATTCAACAAATCCCGACTAAACTTCGACTAAAATCCATCTCTATCCATCAGTTATTTTTATGATATTATTTTCTTAAGCATAGAGAGGAATCATGCAAAACCCCAATTCCTCCTCAGAGTCACAGCCACTATCAGCGAAGCCATCATCGAAACCGGCATCATACCCTCCTTCATACCCCCAGCTCATACTCCTTTTCTTTAATCTATCGTACCACCCGCAACAACGCCCCAATAATCTGTCCCAAAACAAGATCTTGCTCTGTAGGAACAGAATGCTTAGCCTGTAAAGTTGGTGAAGGAAGCTCCACATCGAAAGGTATAGACAATTCCACAGCATCACCCACAAAACCAAATGGCAATCTATTTTTCACATGATAAAGCTGACCAACAAGCATCTCTTTCAAATTATCAACATCTTCATTCGGTAATTCGTAAAGGTATTCAGCCTTATTCGTCAACACAAATGGCATATCAATCTGGTTCCAAGAAACCATCCGATAATGTCTACTATAAGCACGTGTTGGTCGATACATATAGTCACTATTCACCTGTCCCCAAGCCACTAATCGAGCCTTAGGTCCAACAACCAAGATTACATCCCCTTTCCTAATTTGGCGAGAGAAAGCATAATATGCAGCAGGTTTCGTCAGGTCAAGGCCTTTTCCTACTTTGTGAATTCCATCCAGTCCCCGACTACCATTCTTTTCAAAATACGCCATCTGCAAAGATGCTACATCTGGATAAGAGAGAAAATACTTGAACCCTTTCGCTGGCATTTGCATTTCATTAGCAGCAAGCATTCTCTTCCATCTGTATTCGTAGATAGCAGAAGCTAATTTCCACACCCAATATTTACCAGATAGCTTAAAGGACGAAGAAAGTTCTTGTCTGAGACTTTCCTCAGACAAGTTGACCGTCTCCTCATAAATATTATCTGAGATTCGATAATTTTGACTTATAAGAGACTCGGCATATATCGCTTCTGATATTTTGTACTCTTCCATAAGCATCATTTCTTTATATTCTCAAACTTAGCTTTTGTCACATCAATATTACCAATGATAGGAATAATGTTGATGAGGAAACGCTGGTTACGTTGCTCCACATTACGCCATGCCGCAAAATCTTCGGGAGAGACATTCTTTATGGAACTGTATTTTTCTTCTGCTGGATTCTGAGACATAGGATTGATACCACCTTTATAATAATAGCGTGGCACTCCCCCTTCACCACTACCTGCTACGATGATTTCACATTTGCTGTTTACATCATTTTCGCTAGTGCGTTGGAATAATCCACATCCACCCTCAGACACAGGATCAGTCCAAAATTTCTTCAAAAACTTGGCACGGAGATAAGACAAGGTTTCATTGTTCTGCCAATCATTATCATTGAAAGGAATCTTTGAGGATTGCCCTTCGATGACTATCAAGAATTTGATATTCTTGCTGTTCTCACTATTCTCTTCCAAATTCGAGATGATATTCTGCACCTCTCTACCTGCCCTACGGATTTTTTCTCGAACCTGGTCAGCTTTTGTCTTATTAGTCAAATCATACTGAAGCTTGTTGCTAATGTCATACTCCTTATCTTGATAAGCTATACTTACAGTTAATGTATGCTTAAGATATTGCTTGTCGTATGCATAGTAGCCTGTTTTATCAATGGCATCAACAGTAGAGTAAACATCAATGATGTCCTTATATTCATTCACAAGCATCTCCAACTGTCCTTCCTTCAATTTGAAACGAGCATAAGAGACAGCAAACAAGATGAGCATCACGGCAAACAAAGTTGTCATGATGTCCACATAACTTGGCCAAAACGATTCTCTATTTTTTCTTCCGAATTCCATTTCAATTATTTCTTGTGAAACAACTTACTCCAAAGACTTCTTTTCTTCTTAGGTACTTCTACTTCCGTAGTGTCAGGATTGATAGAGGAGTCATCACCTGAATTACCTATCTGCTGCTCATTTATCTCTATCGGCTTTGTGCTTTCAGGAGATTTTGTCACTGTCGTTTGCATAGAAGAATCAGTAGCCGCTGGATTCGTTGAGACTTGCGGAGCAACAACTGGATTCTGAGCTACGTATGTTTGTTGAGTAGTACTATTTCTCGTCAAACTTTCCACATATCCATTAAGGTGATTAAATTTCCGATTGAGGTCACCGAGTTCTTGTTTGAGCAGCTCCACCTGCTGTTTTGCTGCAACCTCATTTTGCTTAGCTATCTCTGCTTCTTGAACTGCTTTATCTCTAGCTTGAATCATTCGTTCTGTTGCAGCACTAGAACCACCAAAGCTACTAATAAAGCCTTTGCTCTGCTTTTCTTGCGCAACTATCATTGCATCCAACTCAAGACGAATTCCCTCCAATGCTTTATTCAAATTATCACCAGTTACAGAGTTATGAGCCAATTGGTCAACCTTCTCTGCAATTGTGTTAAGTTTTTTCAATGCAGTAAACTCAGAGCGAATATCTTCAATAGATAGCTTTTGATCTATAGCGTCCGTAAATTCTCGTTTACGCTGTTCCAATTCTTCCTTGCGTTCAACAAGCATAGCTTCATAATCAGCAAGATAAGATTCCAAAGCCTCGTTATAGTGCTTTGCGATTAAGCCTAACTTTTGCTTATGCTCGTCAAAATACTTCTCCAAATCCTCATCTGCCACAGCAATAAAATCCTTTGCTATACCATGCTTTGCATTTATTGCATTGATATTTCCTTGTATCTGCTTGACAACAGAATCTGCAAAAGTCTGCATACCTGAAAGTTCCGTTCCCAACTTATTGATATTTTCCTCAAATGTTGTAATACGATTCAATATCATATTAATCTCTGCAGCAACTTTCTTAGGAACATCTAAAGACTCATTAAAGCTCTTCTGAATATTGATAGTTTCCTGGGCAGCAATCAGCATCAATCTTCTAGCTCGCTCAAACTGATCAAGCGAACCTGTAATCTCTGAGAATTTATGAGAAGCCTCAACAAAAGCATCCATGCCCTTGATTAATTCACGGCTACGAATTGTATCCAGCAAATCATCTTGAAGTTTAATATTCCGATTCACTTTATCCATATTCTCTCCCATTCTCTTCACGGCGGAAGAAACGACCTTAACACTCTCGCGGAAATCCGTACCAAAAGCTCCAGTTACATCCTTAAAGGCATCTTTAAATTCTGTAATGACACCAGAAAAACTTGGTTCAAGCTTATCGATAGTTTCATGCAACTTACCTATAGCCTCAACCATAGTGACATCCACAGAAGGCATTAGTTCATTTTGAATCCACTCGTAGAATTCATTTTTATCTACATCAACTTGATTAGATACAGCACTCGCTTTTTTATGACTCAATATCAACAAAAGAATGCCAAAGAAGCTCGTTACCATTGACACCAGAATACCTGTAATAAGGCTCTGAATGGTAGAATCTGTAATTTCTCCACTAAATAGAGTACCTACGAGAAACATAACCAATCCCAAGAATACTCCCGCAAAAGTACCCATCAAACCAATATGAGTAGGAAAAGACAACTTGGAAGTTGCCATTTCATATAACATAGATATTCTACGTTCTGTCTTATTTTGAATGATAGAAAACGCAACTGTTCCTTTACTTTTACCTATATAGGCATTAATGTCACCTATTAAGTTTTTCAATTCCGAGTCTTCTCCTGCAACATCTTTTATCAAGATGTTTGTTGTCATTTTATAACCATTATATATCTGAACCTCAGAAGTTGCATATTCATCATTCTTCGAGAAGAAACTACCAAGTTTTTTCAAAGCACTGATGTTAGTTTGGAACTCTTGCCATTGCCAATACATAAAAGCAAATGCCATTATTGCCGAAATTAACAGCGAACCAATAAACTGTGCAGACATTGTATTTATTACATCCATATTATTTTATTTAGCATTTTCATAAGCCCTTGTTAGTTCGAAAATCTTATCAATCACAGGAATGAAGAAGACTGAGTCGTTGCACACATCCTCTGGATCATAGCTTTGTTCTATATCCGAGCGATAATGAGTTTTCAAGTTCTCCTCATAGTCTTTCGTCACCTCTGCCTTAAATGGTCTTACATCCAATGACCTGTCTATTGCTCCACCTTGCTTGAGCATATCAAGGACAGAACAATAAAGTTGGTTCATCTCAGCATAATCCTTCAGCAAACATGGCTGCAAATTCGGATCATGATTCATCTGCGCCACATTTTCATAGTCTTTGCTAACACCATGATAAACGACCTCTGGAGCCTCTTCATCTAAAGAAGGACGATACAAGCCACCATAACATGTACTTTCTTTACGAGTATCTGGCAACACTACATGTATTGGAGCAATCTCTCCATAGACAAACTTGAATATTTCGGTAACAACTTTCTCCAACAACGCAATGTCATCAGTAACAAAATCGTCTATATATCGACTACCATTACCACTAAATACAATGGTACGTGGTGCAGCATATTCTTTATATTGATACTGTTTGGCAATGAAGTAGATGATGGCAGTAAAGTGATAAGCAAAAAGAGGCAGATAGTCGTCATGCAACTTGTCAATGATATTATTGTCCTTGCTATTGCTTAGCCAGAAATTGATAATGTCAGATGTACTACAGCCTTTGTTTGTTTCCATCTCCGACTCCAATTTACTCAAATCTTTGTCTTCCCAAACCAAATTGCCCATATACTTCTTATATATGCCATTTTCACGCGCATTACTAAACCCACTATGTCCATTACTCCACAACACATCACATCCAAAATGGACAGAAGAAGCAGAAACAGGCCTGTTAGCATTGAAATAAACGTAATCAGTAGAACCTCCACCAATATCTATCACTGTTACAGCATCCGTATTTTTGACAATTCCCTTCTTATTGAAGTAATAGTATGGGGCCTCAGACTCCGTATAGCAAACAACATTGTTTGTAAACAGAATCTCACGAGCCATTTCTTTCCAGCTTCTATCATAGATGCGTCTAATCTTACCAGAAAAGCTCAATGGTCTAAACCACACTAAACTAGTTTGGTTCAAAGCACCTCCACGCTGCAATACATCGCACTTTATCATAAGCAGCAGCTCTCTGATAAAGATTTGAATAACATCTTCGTCATCCTCCCACTTTATATCGGTCAAGCACTCTTGGAAATCATTTTCCATCATCTTCTCATAAAAGAAAGCGATGTTGTGATTATCAAATAATACAGGCTTCCCAGCAATGTTCTTGGCCTTGCAAAGCACAGTTCGGATAGGGAACTTATAGTCTTCACCATCAATAAATGGTGGCACAAATTCCGTCTTCATCGCCTTACAGTTCTCGGCAGCCATAGAATCTTCGATATTGGCGACCAAGGAGAATTGAGAACTACCTTTTATTTCATGCAGATATGAAACCATCGGTTCTCTCATCGAGAACATTTCTGGGGCATTATCGTCATCCCCTTGCGTTCTAGAAACAAAGGTATTTGATGTTCCCAAATCAACTGCGTAAATATAGCTTTCGTTAGTACGTGGAACTTCCCTCCATTTAGGCAACAAAAATCCCATATCATCCCCAATAGCTACTTGCAAAGCATCAAAATTGCTATTAAACAACTCATAATACTTTGTGCTACATTCAGACTCCAAACTTCCTGTACTCTGAAGTGAACGAACCATTGGCTTTCTCACACCATTTTTCGCACGTTCAGAATCAATCTCTTCTATCGCCACATATTCGCCATCGTCATTTTTCTTATAGAAAGAAAGCGATACATCATCAATAGAGACCGTATGCCACTCCTTTCCATTGTCTGCGAAGGAGAGTGCCACCTTGAAATAAGTATTTTCAGAATCGACAGGTGAAAGGATATTAGGGAACAGTCCGACATTTAAGCTAAGCTCTTTATCCGACAATTTTGCAATATCGTTATCTTTGTCATAGTCTTTTTTATACTCCGTTCCATTGTACTTAAATTTCACGATTACCTTGGTCTGCATAACCTGGCAGGTACACACCGCCTTACCACTATCCAAATAAGACAAGGCCTCGCTCTTCAACGGCAACAGATAATCATAGTCTCTCGCCTTTGGCTCCGTCTCATAAGTGATGCCCAGGAAATTATCTCGATTGATACGATAAGGCAAACAAACGAGAGTTGGCTGGAAGAAATTATCAATGTCCTCCTCATCTGTAAATCCTATGCCTAAGCCATTGATAACTAAAGGTTCATAAGACTCGGTCGTTATATTTCCTATCTTGCCACTATAGTTTTTGATAATATCTTGATCATCCTGAAACAATCTGATATAGTCTCGAAGTTCCTTATATCTACCATCAATATCATCGCTTCCAAAGAGTTGGAACATATAATTCTTAAAATCTTTATCACGGTCACCAAACAACACCTCATCACGGAAATAGTTTCCCTTTCCCTTACGGGTAATAAACAAAGCATCATAAAGCTCACTTTGGAATGCGATGTCTGGCGTATTGTTCTTGACAACATCACTCTTATCCATATCAGGAGGAGTAACAAAACCAGTCATCGGCGAGCTTGTGGCAAGAAGAATGTCCTTGCCACCCTTTTCCAAAATGACAAAGTATAGTTTGTTGTCCTTTATGTCTTCTTTATAAGAAGCCTTCAAAGCATTGTAAAGTTTAGGAACTCTATCATGCAACTCTTTCATCTGCTCATCATAGTTCCACTCCTTCACTACTATTTTCATAGAGCCTCCCCATTGGTTTTCATGAAATTTCTTGTAATACAGAAGTTCAAAGACATCAAGGATGTCAGACACCAGTCTTTTATATGCCTTTCCTGCACCATTTTCTGCGTTACGCTTTTCTTCCGTAACACGACGGAAAGCCTCTTTTGCCACGAAAAAGCGAGCAAAAGGAGTAGGCAACGAATTCAATGCGTTGCTATTGTCAGTTTTGTTCTCCTTGACCTTATCCAGCTGAGAAGCTTGGATTCCTGTATTTTTAGCCGTCCACTCCGAACCTGGAGTGCCACGATCGATGATGTTCAAATCTATACTTGGCATAATTATTTGATTTTCTGAGTATAATGATTGATAGCCTTGTAAGCATACTCCATAAAGTTTCTCACTTTGTTAGGAGTTTCATTCTTTGATTCCTTTATCATTTCAAGTAGAAAATACGAATCATTTGGAGCTCCAAGTTCTACACTATTCTTTATGATATTCGACATATTAGTTGAAATGATGTCCTTCTCTATCGGTGCAAATTTTCTTTTCTTCTGAGAAAGTTCGGCATACCACTGCCCATATTCTTCAAGAAACTCTCTGATTTGAGACAATGAACCTTTGTAAAAACTATCATCGAATCCTCTTGTTTTTTTCAGAGGGAACTTTTTTTCCTTAGTTAATATCTCCAACAAACTCTTCAGAATATACATATCAGCCATATTTTTTACCATCGGTGCATATCCACTTCCAGCTGTACTCAAATCCAAGTCATCTACATTTTCCTCAATGGCTCGTGTCAAGTACTGGGTTTGTTGTGGGCGTGGTTGCTGCAAGAAATGGAACAATGCTGTAGCTGCTACTAACTCCACGAAATTAGTTGTATCCTCTTGCTTTTGCTCATTGTTTTCATGTATAGTCTTCATTTCTGTCTCACCAACATAATACAACAAATCAGACTTCACGGTCGTTTCGTAATAAGATAATGCAGCCTTGGCTTTTGTCTTAAAGTTGCTTGAATCAATTTTACTATTACTCTTCTTCGGATCGCTCAAACCATAATAAGGAAGTACGGTAACCGCTCCCATCAGCACCTTCGATAAAATTTCATTCTCCTTGCTAGAACGTATTTTTCTTTCAAGCAAAGGATAACCAGAGGCACCAGTACCTCCAAAGATAGAGCTAATGATAAAAACTCTATCATCCTTGCCAATCTGAGTTTTCAAGAAATTAAACCAAGAAGCTCCTTCCAACATTTCTTGCAAGACAACAGTACCCACATTAGGATTTCCACGGAAGCCCACTGACAAACGACTATTCAGATTATCCTTGGAATACAAGGTATGAATCAAATAATTGTTGATACTAGAAACATCCAAGCTTCCCATGTCCAAGAAGTCCGCATAAGAACGGTCTTCACCTGCCACCTTATTTGTATCGTTCGTTACGGTATCCAATTCGTCGATGAGTTTCATCTCTGAGTTGAAAAATCCTTCAGGGCACTTACCGTCCAACAACATACTCTTCTGAATCTCTCCATACTTCAACATCAAAGTCTGGAGATTCTTCTTCTCATTCAAATCCAAATGTGGGTCTATAATAATAGGTACGACAGTATAGCCATGAGTACTCATACCAGCAGCCATCAGCATAGTGATACTTTTCATCACACGTTCGCCTGTTCCACCTATGCAAAATACAAAAACTTTCTTCATTTCAATCTAACTTTTGAAGTTTACAAAAACATTCGATAGGCATTAGTCGCACACCTTTTGCAAATGACGACAGATGCCAACCAATAAACAGCTAGAGTAAGAACAGCATTCTGTAAAGCAATTCTTATTTCTACAGTCCATGTTCCACTTATTCGTGGATAAGCTATGCACAAAGCTGCCCCAAACGTTACTAAAAAACTTACGATTGCGCTCGCTATAAAGAACATCCACCAATATTTTGGCAAATAATGGCGATTAGGTTGCTCATTGAAAGGCTTATAATAATACCAAGCCGCCAAAACTCCTATAAGAAAGAACAATAACAAGAAGACAATAGACAAGCTATCCAGTTTATCCCAAAACAAACTTGCTTGTATATATAAATCATCCTGTCCATCACCTGTATAAGGTTGCAAAAAACTAGCTTTATTTCCTATCAAAAACTGATAAAATTTCAAGAAATGCATAACTATAAACTATTTTTAGAAATCAATATATAATTGGGTTTTGGCTGGTAGTTCACAACTCCGCCCTGACCTATGCCACGTATAAAACTTGTCAAAGAATAAGATGTAGTAACATCGTTCTCCCCTTTGGAGTCATCCAAGAACTTCACCATAGTAGTGAGTTTGGCGTATGGTATATTAATATTCCACTCCAAAACCTCCATATCAGAAGGCATATTTGATACTTTTATTTTTATGGTTGCCACAGCTGAACGCTTCAGTTCCAAATTTACATTGTTGCACTCTTCCACATCGAAACTTTCAACACTTACCGTCGAACCATATTTAGGTTTGCATGTAAAGCATTGTTTCAAAACTTCCTTATTCGACATAAGCCATCTGTAAGATTCCAACTTCAATTTCAATGGTATTACACATTCATCAACAACTTCACCATATCCATAGAATGTTGGCTGTTTTTCTAATCGAACAACATTTTTAGGGACACCAAAATCATAAGGGCAAGAAGCATACTTATAGCCTATTTCCAAATTGTCAACAAATCGTTTCTGTCTCTGCAACATAATAGCGATGCCATTACGAACAGCAGATACCTTATCTTGCTCTCCGATTACCAAATAATAATAAGGAGATTCATTGGTCACTACTCTTCCCTCCTTATTTATATAGTCAGATATTGCACAAATCAAAGAATATGCTTTCTTTGAATTTCCAGCAATTCTTGCAACATCCGCTGCATACTGGGTAAGCAACACCTCTGGTGCCGCAGAACCAACTGGACTATATTTCATATCGGAAATAAGAACAGCCACATCATTCTTTTTCAATCGACTGACAATATTCTGTAACATAACAGGTACCTGAGTAGAAGCATTGCATTCCAAAGCGCCAGTATTCATTGCTGTTTGGAATTGAGCCAAAGACAGCTGTCCTGCTACACTTCCATCATTAGTCATTATATTGATATCTTTTGTTAAACCAGCATAATAACTCATAACTTCATAAACGTCTTGTTTAAATCCAGTAGGTTGACCAGCTCTAAAGAAACCATTCATACTACCAGAAGATTCTATATAAAAATGAATTACAGAATTATAATCCAGCTTTGCAAAAGAAGGTTTCTTTATTAGCTCTCCTTCCTTTGTAAAATGTGAATTGCCTAAAGTATTCAAACTTTCACTACAAGCGCTCATAGCCATTAAGGTTAACAGTGCTAATACATAATCACGTAATTTATGAAAAACTTTCTTCATAACAGAATTATTAGTAAAGTATATAATAGAAAAAGCGTGGAACCATTGTATGTCACAAATATTGAGGTTGTGGTAGAACCCATCTGCATGCAACAAACAATAGCCCACGCTTAGGGGTATACTATCCCCTTAATAAAAGGGTACAATAATCCTATGCGTGAGCAGTATTGCTTATCATCCTGCAGATTTCGAAACTACCACATTTCAATATTTGGATAACGTCAATACGCTCTTTAATTCGAGTTGTCATCACGCCCGTTCTTTTCCGTTCGCTCAAACTCTACCGCAAAAGTAACAAATATTATCGAATCTACAAAATTTTTAGCCATAAAGTTTCGAAAAAAGTTGTGTGAGGGGACACAATTGGGAAGAAGAAGCAGTCTTACTTGGCAAGGAGGTTTAGATTTTGGGGAATGTTTCCACATTCTTTCCTCATATTCCACACCTCCTAATCCTAGCACAATTCTCATAATAATCTGATAATCAACTCTTATCATATTCACTTTTCTTTTTGGCACGCAGATTGTGACATGAATAGCGGGTTCGATAATGAATCCACAAAAAAGACAATAGAGATCATTTTGCAGAGGTCATATAAGGAAAGCGCAGAATCCTGCTGGCTGTGATACCAGCAGGATTCTACGTTATTATGCTCTAAAACAAACCATTCCGTTTCATTAAATTCAACAATTCTTTATCAGAGATAGATTCCATTTCTGATTTATCATAAATGGTCAATAGTTCTATAATACTCATTCTTATTTTTCTTAACCCTTTACCCAAATCTACCCCTTGAAGAGGATTAGATTGAAGAGAATGCAAAAAATCTTCGTAATCTTGCTTAATAGACTTATAGCGCTTACTTAATTTCTTCAATCTACGGGCAAACTCAGGTGCAACCTCTATCCTATAACTCATTAAGC
>ERZ1031933.389-NODE-389-length-12920-cov-13.945822_pt1 | contig 12920 bp, 10 predicted proteins | sample MGYA00517880_ERZ1031933 | MGnify/ENA primary metagenome ERZ1031933 (study PRJEB33719, sample SAMN04261283) | wastewater metagenome | biome: rural village; feature: human; material: feces | host: Homo sapiens | place: El Salvador | collected 2014-01-14 ... | reverse complement strand
GAAGAGTGAAGAACGAAGAGTGAAGAATTCTCTTGCTCTTCTTAAAATAATAAGGAACAAATGAAGACAGAAATCATTATATCGGGTTTTGGTGGACAAGGTGTTCTTTCGATGGGAAAGATTCTTGCCTATTCAGGACTGATGGAGGACAAGGAGGTGACTTGGATGCCTGCTTACGGACCGGAGCAGCGTGGTGGTACAGCCAACGTAACGGTCATCGTGAGCGATAGCCGCATCTCTTCGCCTATCCTGAGCCATTACGACGTAGCCATCGTACTCAACCAGCCATCGCTCGACAAGTTTGAGCCAAAGATTAAGCCGGGTGGCATCTTGATTTATGACGGATATGGCATCATGAATCCTCCTAAGCGTAAGGACATCACGGTGTATCGCATTGATGCGATGGACAAGGCTGCCGAGATGAAGAACGGCAAGGTGTTCAATATGATTGTGTTGGGTGGTTTGCTCAAGGTATGTCCTGTGGTTAGCACGGATGGTTTGAACAAGGCGCTCTTCAAGTCCTTGCCAGAGCGTCATCACGGTTTGATTCCGCTCAATATGCAGGCGGTGGATGAAGGAATGAAGTTGATCGAGAAGGTGGAATAATCCTTTAAGAGATAACGAGAGAGAAGTTAGTGTTTGCAGGCTCGTCTTTTTCAAGGCGAGCCTGCTTTGGTATTTGTCCCTACTTTAAATTTTAGGCACATGTGCCACTTTTTTAAAGTGAGGTCGATTCTAGAATCTCTCGGTTCAGCAAGAAATCATACAGGTTGATAAACAAAATTCCCGACTCATTATGGTGAGGGACAATGTTGTCTTTGACAATGATTATCTTTTGGAAACTGTCAGATACATTCTTTAATGATGCCATTTCTTGCTCTATCTTTTCCTCATTGGGTAGAGATAATGCTGATTGGATATAATAGCGCTTGGAGCCATTATTGACGACAAAGTCTATTTCCAATTGCTTGCGCAACATTCCTTGGTTTTCCGTCCGGGTTCGAGTCTCTACCACTCCTACGTCCACAAGGTAGCCTCTGCTTCTTAACTCGTTGTAGATGACGTTTTCCATCAAGTGGGTTTCTTCGATTTGTCGGAACCCCAATAGGCAGTTACGTAAACCCATGTCAACAAAATAATATTTGGATAGGGTTCCTATATACTTCTTGCCTTTTATGTCATAGCGTGAGGCTTTCTCCAGAAGAAAGGCATCTTGCAAGAATCCTAGATAATTGTCTATGGTAATGGACGACAAGTCTGTATTGCTGACACTTTTGAATGTATTGCTCAATTTGTTCGGATTGCATGGCGAGCCTATGGATGATGCCATAACTTTTGTAAGTGCATCAAATTCAACCGCTTTCTTGATTCCATTCCTATCTATCAAGTCTTTCAGATATACAGTTTGATACAAGTTGTGCAAATAGTTTGATTTCTGTTGGCTACTTTCTAGAGATAGAATCAAAGGTAAACCTCCGTAGGTAATGTAATCTCTCCAGGCATCATTTTTGTCCCCATTGTATTCTGATAAAAACTCAGAGAACGACAAAGGATAGATTCTGATTTCGTCACCTCTTCCTCTGAATTCGGTGGCTATATCTGATGAAAGAAATTTGGAATTGCTTCCAGTCACATAGACATCAACGTTGTCAATGTGAAGCAGACTATTTAAGGCACCGACAAAGTTATCGACCATTTGTACCTCATCCAGCAATACATAATGGATTTGAGAATCTTTGATGTTCTCTTTTATGTATAGTACCAATTTCTTAGGGTCACAATATTCTTCGTTTAGGATGTCATCTAATGCTAAGGATATGATGTGGTCGGGTGTGACTCCTTGCTCTAAGAGATGATCTCTAAAGATTTTGAACAAAAGATATGACTTTCCACATCTTCTGATGCCAGTTACTATCTTTATCAGACCATTTTGTTTGCCTGATATGAGTTGCTTGAGATAACTATTACGTTTGATTTCCTTCATTGTTACTTTAAATTTTAGGCACATGTGCCACTTTTTTAAAGTACAAAGATATGGGATTATCCCCAATCAAGCAAATTATTTATGAATAATTATCAATAAATTAGTATGACAGGCTCGTCTTTTTCAAGGCGAGCCTGCTTTGGTTGTTATTTGAGATTTTCGTCGATATATTTGATGATGCGCTCGTCAGAAGGACGAGGCGCATTAAGAGAGAGTATTCTTCCATCTTTATCGAAGAACAAGAAGCGAGGAATGGCATCGATGTCATAGTTCTTGCATAGCTGGGAGTTGAAGTTGTCGGGACAGATGAACTGACGCCACTTAGGCTTGTCTTCCTTCAACTTGTTCAGCCACTTGTTCTTGTTGGTGTCCAGCGAGATGCTGATCAACTCTATGTCCTTGTTGTTCTTGTAGTGCTCATAGAGTTTCTCCATATACGGAATCTCCATGCAGCAAGGACCACACCAGGTCGCCCAACAGTCGATATATACCGCCTTGCCACGCAAGTCTTTCAGGGAGACTACCTTTCCGTTCTTGTCGGTCATCGTGAAGTCGGCTGCCACACTGCCTTTCTTCAACTTCACATAGTGAGCAAATACTTCGTCTGCCTCTTTCCAAGCCTCCTTGTTGGTAGAAACCTTCTTGTAGGTAGCCAACATGGATTCCATATCCTCGGGAGCTTGACGTAGGAACTCCAAGATTTGGTTATCGGCTAAAGTGTTGATGATGTCTTGGTTTTGGAAAGCCTTGGTCAGGATGGTGAAATCTCTGTCTGCCCCCATGTCCTCATCCGCATGGGCTTTGCCATACCATCTGAGATAGTTGGAACAGAAGTCGAGTTGGTTGGGATCGTTGTGGTCGATAGACTCCACCCATGCCACGAAGTCCTTGTCGGTGGCATGGCTCTTGTTGTCTGACCATACCCAACGGAACAACTCTGAGGTGGCAAAATCTGCAAGTCTTTCGTTCATCATCCTTCTGAACGCAAGGCTCTTCACTTGGTTGGCTGCTACCTTGTATGCTTCGACGTCTGCTGTCCATAGCTGCCGATAACTACGGAAGCTGATGGTGTCCAGACGATCGAAAGGCCAAGCGTCGAAGAGGTTGAGCATATCGTGCGTTTTCAAGTATTCATAGCAGTCCTTGTCATCTCCTTCGTACTCAAATGTTGCTTTCTCCATTTCCTTCGTCTCATTGCCTTTACCTTTCTTGTTGGACCGTTTGTTCTCGGTGATATTTACGTTAAACTTGATTCCGTCTTCGAGAAACACTTGGCAGAATGCTTTCTTGTCTTCCAAGCCGAAGTAGGCGATGCCTGGTTCCAAAAGTTGAATGTCCTTGACGAAGGAACCATCTTTGGCGATAGCCATGGTGTCTGATTGTTGGGCTGTGTCACTCATTTGTATGAGCAAGACGTTGCCGCCCGAGTAATTGTTGATTTTGCCTGTCATGTGGATGGTGGCAGAGGCTGTCAATGCCATGTTCGCCAATAGCGACAGGGTGATAACTTTTTGTTTCATTGTCTGATGAAGTACTTTAAATGGCATGATTATCATGCCGTAGTTTATGGATTGACGATTTTCCTGAAGTATTCTCTAAAGTCTTTCTCTGAAGGTCGCATGGCATCAGCTGCCACGATGTTGCCTTGCTTGTCGATGATGATGAAGCGAGGGATACCTTCACAGAAATATGCCTTGTTGAGCGTCTGGTTGCCTTCCTCCGTGATGAGGTATTGGTGCCATGTCGTAGGATGGCTGGCAAGGTAGGTCTTCCACTTTTCTGCCTTCTTGTCGCAGGCGATGCTCATGATTCTTACGTCCTTTCGACTGCCATATTCCTTTTGCAAGGCAGCGAGGTAAGGCATCTCGGCAATGCAAGGGGCACACCAGGTACCCCAAATATCCACCAAGAGCACCTGTCCCTTGAAAGATTGCAAACTGAGTTGCTTGCCATTCTTGTCGGTGAAGGTGAGGTTGGGTGCTGGTTTGCCAGGGAAGAGGTGCCCATACTTGTTCGTCATCGCCTCGTAATGGCTTTTCACTTTCTCCCGCAATGAGTCCACCTGGCAGTTGTCCAAGAAGAAAGAATAGACCTCTTTCATGTCACTCGTGCAGAAGCAGTCGAAGATGCTAGCGATGGCATCGGCTTTCACCCGATCTGCCCATTCCTTGGGAGTTACCTTCTGGTCGATAGCTTTGAAATATGCCTTCAGCATACTCATCTCATCCTTGTATTCCATCTGGGGCATGGCGGCAGCCACGACTTCCTCTAGCGAATCCTGGTTGTAATGGTCGGAAGTGACCATAGGTTTTGTTGATGCCGGCTTGCAGCCTTGTGCCATGCAGAAACATGGCACGAGGAGCAAAAGCATCATATAGTTCTTTAGCTGTTTCATACTGATATTATGTCTTTTTATTCGTAGTCTTCGTTACCTTCGTCTTCTCCACCTTCATCACCGCCGTAGTCTATCTCTTGCTTGGTGACGATGACGCTGCTGTCATCATATTCATTCTGTACGATTTGGTTGTTGCTACGGGTGATTTCGGTATAGACGATAGGTTGGGCATATCGCTTCGACTTCACTGGCAATACATAGTGGGCGAATACATCATAGTTGACATTGTTGTTGCTAACCTCATAGAAGTCACGCTCCACGGTCACGTCGTCATAGTCGGTCTCATTGTATGCCAGGCGACGGATGTCAAACCAGCGCATGACGAAAGGCATCTCGCGGTGACGTTCCTCCAAGATTTTCTCGATGGCATCCTGCTGGTTGTCAGCCTCCAAGGTGATGTCTTCTGCATTCTTGTCGAAGCGAGCTTGTCGGAGCTGGTTTACATAGTTCATCGCTTCCTGCCACTTGCCTGTGCGAGCCAAAGCCTCTGCCTCGGTGAGCAACATCTCTGGCACGGTAGGGCCGGCTTGGATGCGCTCATTAAACTTGTTATATACAATGTCGTCTCCCAAGCCTCCTACGCCTTGCTCCCAAAGTGCATACTTGTTGAAGAACTGCTTGTAGCGCAAGTCGTTGTCCTGGTCATACAGCTCTATCAGCGACTCGGATGGTATCAATAATTGCTGGTTCTTGAAGTATTGGGAGAGATAGTTCTCCTTGTAGTTGGCCACCTGGTTGTCGCCATAGCGATAGAGGGCGGAGTAGTTGACGGTTTGCATCTCGCCATTCCATGACACGTCGGCAGGCTTGAAGCCCAGGTTATTGTAGTCTTCGAGCTGGGCGTCTTGGCATTTCAAGGCTTCCGCCGCATGTTTGGCAGCCTCCTCATAGTTTTGTGTGAAGAGATAGAAGCGAGCCAAGAGAGCTTCTACGGCTGGTTGACTTACCATCCATCGCTTGTTGCTGATGATGCTAGTGGTGTGGGTCTTCGCAGCCTCCTCCAGGTCGGCAAGGATGAAGTCGTAGGTCTGCTGCAAGGTGGCTCTCGTCATGTCCTCCTCATAACTGGTGGTCTTCTTCAGGGGAAGTCCCAATCCTGAGGCTGTTTCTGCCGAGTAAGGCTCACAGTAGGTGTTGACGAGGTTCCACATGGCAGTGGCTCTCAGCAGATGGGCTTGTGCCAGGTACTCCGTGCGGTTGGCTTCCGTCAAGTCGGTAATCTCGTCTATCTGGCCCATGATGAGGTTGGCAGTGAAGATTTTCTGATATTCAGCTTCCCATACAACATCGCCATATTGGTTGGCTGGCACGTCTTGTATGTTCCAACTCATGCCGTTGATGAGGCTCTCGTCTAGGTAGCCTATCATGTCGAAGAGGTCGGTGCTCATGCCGTAGTCGTCGGATGCGGCTACGTTCAAGGCGGTAGGCGTGTTGAAGATGCCACTGTTGGCGAAGAGGGCTTCCACCTGACTGCTCTGAGTGAGTATTTCGTCGTTGCCCTTGTTTTGCACCGTGTCGAGATAGTCGTTGCATGACGTGAGCGTCAGTGCGAGGGCAGTCATCATATATATGATTCTTTTCATGATTCTAATGTTTTTAGATGTAACATATCCTTTGGAGCGAATTTAGAACTTCACGTTAGCTCCGATGGTGAAGGTGAGCTGAGGCTCCCAGCTACCTGGCAAGTAGTCGGGATGGTAGTGCTTCGAGTTGGCTGACCAAAGCAAGCCTACGTTCTCCAACTTTCCAAACACATCTACGTTCTTAATCCACTTGTTGCCCGTGAAGAGACTTCTAGGCAAGGTGTAGTTGAGGTCTATCTCGCTCAGGTAGATGTAGTCGGACTTCTCTACGCTGAAGTTCATGGAGTTGTAGTAGAACGCCCACGTGGCATAATCATATTTGCCAATGGCATTTCCCTCGCCATCAGTGGTAGGCAGAGGCAACATGTGGGATGGATTGGCTACACTGTTGCCGTCCTTGCCCATGACTTCAGCCACCTCTGCCGAGATGTTGCTACGCATACCATAGATGTCAAGTGAGCCGTAGTTGAACGATGGCATACGCATCTTGCCACCGAATCTTCCGTTTACGAAGGCACACAGCGTGAGGTCTTTCCAACTTACGCTCAGGTTGAGACCTACCGTGTGAGGGGCAATCATCGTGCCTTGGTAGTGCATCATCTTCTCTGGCTTCATGTAGAAGATGCTGAAGTCGGTGATAGGATAGCTGTTGCCATCGGTGTCTAGGATGGTAGGGATGCCATTCTCCATGCCACCATACTCATAGGTGAACATGGCACCGATAGGATAGCCAGGGATATACTCTGCGTTGAGGAAACTGGAGATGTCGGCTGCCTCGATGTAGAGTTTGGTCACCTTGTTCTTGTTGTACGACCAGTTGAGGTTGCCGCTGAACGAGAAGTCGCCCACGCTACCTTGTGCGCCCAGGGTCACCTCGATGCCATGGTTCTGGATAGCTGCATTGTTGAATGTGCCGTAGGTGGTTCCGTTGACACCTGCCATGTTGACCGTACCCAGCACATCGGTAGATTTCTTGTTGTAGTAATCGAACGAACCATAGAGGTGATTGTTGAAGAGGGCGAAATCCAAGCCAATGTTGGTGGTGGCTGTCTTCTCCCAACGCAGGGTAGGGTTGCCATAGTCGGAGATGCTGCCTGGGTAAAGCCCGGTGAAGTCGTCGATATACCCACTCTGGGTATTGATGGTGGTGCGAGCGGAAGAGGAGGTTGGGGCATTTCCGTTCTTACCGTATGTGAGGCGCAAGGTGAGACGGTTCAACATCTTGTTGTCCTTCAACCATTTCTCGTTGTGCAGGTTCCACATTGCTCCCACTGACCACAGCGGACTCCATCGGTACTTGGCTTCCGAGGTAATCATGTTGCTGGCATCGCTTCGGGCACTTACGCTCAAGCCATAACGATCGTCGTACATATAGGAGGCGTTGCCATAGAAGGAAACATAGCGGTTGTGGTTCCATGTGTCGGTGAGATGGTCGTGACCTTCTGATGGTACACCCTCGATGGTGCTTGTCGTCTGGTCGTAAGTGTCGAAGACACCGCTCTGTCCCATCACTCCTGCCGATGAGGCTGATACGCCATAGAGGGTAGGGAGTGTCCATGCTGTGTAATAGTAGTTGCTGATTTCATTGCCGAGCACTGCGGAGAGGGCGTGCTTCTCGCCGAACACCTTGTCGAGCGATATGTCGTTGCGGAACAAGGCACTGTGGTTCTTGCCCCTGCCCTTCGAGACGATGGCTCCCATTGGCAGTGCGGATTCTCCGGCTGCTGCCAGGTCATCATCCACTGGGGTGAAATAGTTGACCTTGTTGCGTACGTAGAAAGACTCCTCGCCATTGGTGCTGGTATTGGTGTAACGGCTGGTCTCATACTGGAACTTGCTGTTGAACTGCAAGCCGTCGATGATGTTGACTTGCAAGCCTACCTGTGTGCGCATCTGGGTGTTGTTGATGCGATTGCGGCGTGCCCTGGCTTCCTGCAACAGGTTGTAGCTCATATTTTTGTAAGCGAAGCCGCTCCAGTCGTAGAGCGAACCGAGCACGTCACTATTGTAGCCTGCGTGGAAGTGGCTGGCATAACTTCCGTCCTCATTCAATAGCATCTCGTAAGGAGCGAGGTAGGCAAGGTCGGAATAGGTGACTTGTGAACTGTGGCGGTTGCTGTTCACCAGGTTTAAGCCGAGGTTGAAGGTGAATATCTTGTTCAACTTATAACTGTTCTGCCAGTCGGCTCTCCAGGTGTTGTCGTGCCTGCCCATGAAGTCGCCTTCCTCATGCTCATATTGCAAGGAGGCACGAGTGTCCCATCCGCCTACGTTGGCGGAGATGGAGGCGTGTGTCTTGGATGTGATAGGTGTCTGGAGGAGATACTTGCTGATTTGCTTCTTGTTGTCGAGCGAGGCGAGGCGGTCGAGCTGTGCGTTCATCTCGCTCTCGCTGATTTCGCCCCAGCGCAGTCCTTGATAGAGCAATAGCTCGGAAGGAGAGATACAGTTGTTAAGGTTGTCGATGCTTCGGGTGTATTCATCGCCGAGGTAGTCGTTTTGGAAAATCCATCGCTGGTAGTTGATGGCATCACGACTGGAGGCGAGGTTGGTGAGATGCTGCACGTTCTGCTTGCTGCCCACAGAGAACTGTGTGCCTGCTTCCACCTCCACGGCGTTCTTCTTCTTGTTCTTCTTGGTGGTGATGACGATGACACCATTGGCAGAGCGAGCACCCCAGATGCTGGCTGCTGCGGCATCCTTTAAGATGGTGATGCTCTCCACGTCATCGGGATTGATGCGCTCCAGGGCATTGAGGTTAGGATTGGAGCGTAACTTGTAATCCACATCGTTGTTGTCCATGATAGGATAGCCATCCACGACCACCAAAGGGGTCTTGTTGGCATTCATCGTGCTGGTGCCTCGGATGGTGAACTTCTTGCCGCCTCTTCCGTCGTCCTGGCTCTGCATACCGGGTACAAGACCGTCGAGTGCATCGGCGAGGTTGGTGGAGTGACGCTTCTCCAAGTCTTCCTTGTTGATGATGGAGTAGGAGCCAGTGGCACGCTCACGCGAGATGGTTTGATAACCTGTCACCATTACGTCGCTCAACTCGTTGTTGGAGGTCATCGTCACATGGTGGGTGGCATCGTGTGAGCCAGAGGCGAGGGTATAGGTATTGTTGTTCATGCCTAGGTAGCCGTAGGTTATCTTGCTGTTGGCGGCAGGCACTCTCAACTGGTAGTAGCCATTGGCATCGGTCACCGTCTGTATGTTGGTGCCCTCTACCTTGACGAAGGCACCGATTACTGGCTCGCCTTCCTCATCCTTCACGTAACCTTTCAGCAGGCGGTGTCCTTGCACCTTCTCTTTTCTAGTTACCATGATGATGTCGCCCTTGCGTTTCCATTGACAGTTTTGGTTGCCGAGCACCTCGTCAAGCACTTGGCTGGCTTCCATGTTCTTCACGTTGAGGGTGATGGCATGGAGCTGTTTCGCCAAGTCGGCGGAGCAGATGAAGTCCAAGCCCGTCTGCTTCTTCATCTCGGCGAAGAAGTCTTTTACGCTCGCTTTCTGTAGGTGGAGCGTCACGTTCTTCTTGATCACGGTTGGCTGGTGTGTCTGTGCCATCAAGGCAGAGGAACCCATCCAACAAGGGGCGGCGCTCAGTGCGAGTACCAGTCCCATGGAATAAAGATCATGCTTTCTCATTCTCTCTTGATTTTATATGGTGTATGACTAATGTTTGATTCTCTTGTCTTACCGATTAGGTCTAGTGGATGACTATCTTGTTGTCTTGCAGCTCCATCTTCACGTTGGCGATGCTGCTGATGACGTCCAGGGTGTTGTCGATGCTCTCATAGCGGCTGAGGCTTCCCGTGAAGCGTACCTTGCGGAGTGACTCGGAGTCGAAGACTACCTCTCGGTCGTACCATTTGCCCACTACTTGCATCAACTCCTCCAGGGTGCAGCCGTCGAAGCTGAAATGCCCCGTGTTCCATGCGATGTAAGGTCCCACGTCCACCCTGCTCATGGCTAACTTGGCAGATGCCATCTCTGCCTTGTCGCCAGGCACCATCATCTTCTCGGTACCCAACTTTGGCTTCACGCTGATGCTTCCCCTGACGAGCACTACTTCTGTGTTCGTGCCATGGGTGGAGACGTTGAACTCGGTGCCGTATTCCTTGATGTCGCCATCTGCGGTATGTACGATGAAGGGATGATCCTTGTCCTTTGCCACGATGAAGTAGGCCTCACCCACGAGAGCCACCTCACGCAGGTCGCCCTTGAAGGCGAGGGGATAGGAGAGTCGGGAGTTGCCGTTGAGGTGTACGCGAGTGCCATCGGGGAGTGTCATCCAAAACTCCTTGTCGTGTCGGGTGGTGAGCGTGCCTTTCACGTCCTCATCCACGTCTTGCTGGGCGATGGCTTGGAGGAAGGAGGTGAGGGAGCGCACCTGCTGAGGCTTCTCGTTGCCCACTTGTAGGGTCGCCTCGTTGATGTCGCTGGCTTCCGCCTTCTGCATGGCTGCCACCATCTCCTGGCTGATAGGAGCTGGCATCGTCTGGGTAGGCTTGCCTTGATAGAGGTGGAGACCACCGATGACGAGAATGATACCGATGACAGCAGCGGCACTTCTCACAAGATACTTCTTGGTGAAGACTTGATTGGCAACAGATGTGAATCTTTGCCTTATATTATAAAAAGGTGTAGCTGATGTTTGTCCGCTTGTCCGTCTTTGGAGGTAATTTCTGGCTTCAGGGCATGCCTTTCCGAGGATAGGTTTGAGTTTTGCCCAAGCCTCTCCTTCATTTAGGTTCATACAGCGGTGATATTGCTCGGCGAGGTCGTCGCTTGCCAAGAGCGACTGATAGAGCTGCTGGTGCTCCTCGCTTTCGGCAAGCCAATGGTCGAGTTGTGCTTGTGCCGTTGCATCGAGTGGATGCAACAGCGACTTGCTGATGATGTCAAGTATATCCATACGTTTATCTTCCTTTTGTTATCTTTAATACGATAACGGATGACAAACGTTTACAAGAAAAGAAGAAAAATGATATATTTGTCGCCCACTTTTTTCCTGAGTGTCTTGAGTGCTCGTTTCCTTTGCACTCGGATGGTCTCCTCGGATATGTTCATCATCTGGGCTATCTCGGTGTTTTTCTTGCCTTGCATATAGTGCAGGAAAATCTCTCGCTGTCGGGGTGGCAACTCGTTGATGGCTTCCATGAGTCGGCGGTATATCTCGCTCTTGAAGGCCTCGCTGTCCTCCCATGCAGCCTCTGTCGCCTCGTCGTTTCCCAAGGCATACTCCTTGTATTTCCCTTCCACCTTGACGTGTCGGGCGTGGTCGATGGCACGGCGGCGTACGGAGAGGTAGAGGAAGTTGCGCACCACATTCTCGTCATCAAATATCTCTCGGTTTTCCCAGAGGTGGAGGAATACGTTTTGCACGATGTCTTCCGCCGTTTCCTCGTCCTCTGTCATCTTCATGGCATAGAGCATCAAGGCTTTATAGTAGCGGCTATAAAGCTGTCGGAAACTCTCGGTGTTGTTGATGCTAAAACTCTCCATGAATGAACCTCTCGAAGTGATGTATATCTTTGTTTTCGACTGCAAACTTACACAAAAAACTTCGGATAGACAAAGAAATTGCCGAAAAAGTCATTCCTCATGCCTAAATGATGCTAGTGGCAGGCTCGTCTTTTTCAAGGCGAGCCTGCTTTGTTTTCGCCCCTAAGTATAATTAAGCTTAAATCTAGGGGAAGTTTTGGAGATTCCTAGGAAAAGTGTTGCGGGATAAGGGAGAAAGTTGTATCTTTGCCTAGGAAAAGTCTTCATGCAAAGGCTTTGTATGTATATCCAAAAGCTTTGTATGTGTATAAAAAGCCTTTGTATGTGCATCCAAAGGCTTTGGATGGAGAATTTCTATAGGAGTGTGAGGAATTTCATATTGATGCAGCAGTTGTCGCCTTCTGATGTAACTTGGTAGGCAAGCGCCTATGTATCAATTAGAAGTAGAACTTAATAACTTAAAGAAAGGAAATCTATATGGCTAAGTACAAATTGCAAGAGATGCCTGACATGAATGAGTCGGGCAAGCGTAAGGTCTATCCCAAGATGGTGATAAACAGGACTTTATCTACAAAGGAACTCGTCGAAAAGATGAAACTCTATCGCCGTGCCTTCTCGCCAAGCATCATCGAAGGTGTCTTGATGGACTTGGAGGATATGCTCGTCGATGTTCTCTCGATGGGGTATAATGTGAAGTTAGATGGTATCGGTACCTTTTCTTTGTCTTTGGGGTTTGAGGATGAAAAACCAACTGAGATTCAAGAGGAAGGCGACAAGATGACATACCGAAAGGTGGGAGTGAAGAATGTGAATTTCAAGGTTTCCCCTGAGTTGCTGAAAGAACTCCATCGAAAGACAGACTTGGAACGTGAAATGAGTGGCGTGAAGGTCATCAAGAAAAATCTCTACGACCATGAGGAGCGAGTAGCTCGTGCCTTGCAGGTGATAGAGCGCAATGGGTACATCACTCTCACCGACTACGCCTACATCAATAATATTTGCCGTACTACTGCCTCAAAGGAACTGCGAGAAATCACCAGCGACAAGACATCCCCGATAGATGGACGTGGCTGTGGAAGTCATAAGGTGTGGGTGAAAAGGCAAGGATGATAAGCGATTTCCATTGTCTGCCAACTTTGATAAGTTCAAGATGTTGTCTGCTAATCTAGGGTATGTGTATGAGAATATGGTGGCTCAGATGTTGACGGCAGGAGGTAACAAGTTGTTTTATCATACGCAGAAGTATTTGCTATATACCAAGGATTTACAGAAAGATGGCAATACTTTACTGTTGCCTCTCTATATGGCACCTTTTATATAATATGACTACTTGAAATTGTATTTACATCTGTAGGGATGTAGATGAGGCTCTATCCGCCCACCTATCATCGTGGCATATAGACCCTTGTTGTTTCCCGTGAAGTGTGGGGGATTATACTGAAGAAAA
>ERZ1031933.372-NODE-372-length-13182-cov-13.432620_pt1 | contig 13182 bp, 7 predicted proteins | sample MGYA00517880_ERZ1031933 | MGnify/ENA primary metagenome ERZ1031933 (study PRJEB33719, sample SAMN04261283) | wastewater metagenome | biome: rural village; feature: human; material: feces | host: Homo sapiens | place: El Salvador | collected 2014-01-14 ... | reverse complement strand
GGCTAAGAGCTTCTGCCCCTTCAGGGCGTGTGGGGCAAAACTTGCGAAACTTCAGTAAATAATAACTAAAAAGAAAGGAGTGAGTTTCTCAAATTTTATTTGAATTTTTGCAATGTCATTCAGAGTTTTATTTGTTTTTTAAATGCAACACTAAGATAAGTGAAACTTCTGACATGACATAATCCTGGGCAACTTTTTGTTGCTAAGGTCTTTTAAAAGTTTAATTAATAATAGTGTTGCGGAATTATGGATATGAAAAAAAATATACTTTTATCAATGATCTTGCTCGCTTTGTGCTTGATACAGGCTTCAGCGGACACTTATTACTTCAAAATCCAGCTTTCCAATGAGAAGGGTGAGCCGGAAGGATGGTCTAATTATATTGTGGTAAGCCATGATGATCAGAATCTTGTTTATCATAACGGACTGAGAGATCTTATTAATGGAATTACTGTAACGGATGAAAAAGGTGTGAATTATACATTGCCCAAAACAGCCGATAATAAGGGAAATCTGGATAGAATTTGGGGTATTGAATTTGCCAATGGGAAAGGAAGTGGTAAAAGTGAACAATTAAACATAATGGAGGGAGATGAATATGAAGCGTGGAAGGATATACGTACTCACATCAAATATCTCGGATTGCGCGAGTATATACGTGATACATATAACGATAACGGCTATTTCATGTATATGGATAATGTTGAAGAGTTGGAATTGCCTAAAGATGGTATGAACGTAGGAAATGGGCCTGAAGATGGTAAATATTATTTCGCTAATGCTTATAAACTGAAAAAAATAACTATATGGGATGAGAATAATGGCCCCGTAGAAATAACAGATAATGTGGTAACAGAAAAACCCTTGCTGAATAGAGTTGGACAATTTATGTTTGCCAATTGTTATGGCTTGAGTACCAAATATATAAACCGATTGATAAAGGATGTTACAGAGATAAAAGACAATGCTTTTCGCGCAGATGAAGGAAATCGTGATAAATTCTCTGACTTAGTAGCAGACCATAAAATGGCTATTGAGATACCCAACTCAGTAACGAAAATAGGAAATCAGGCTTTTTATAATCGAGTGAAAGTTACCGGACTGAATATTCACGGAAATGGTGGCTTGGAGATTGGTTTAGAAGCATTCAGAGGATGTGATGAACTGGCAAATATAACTCTGGATAATATAACTCCGGATAATAAAGAACTTAGAATATATAAAAATGCATTTAGGGGCTGCAAACAGTTGAATGCCTTTGAAGGCATGGATAAAGCTAAGATAACCTATCTTGAAACTGGTGTATTTGGTGACTGTCGATCCATGACCAACGATTTTGTTAATGGTGTGTTAAAGAATTATGCAGACAATGGGGGAACGACGATTCCTGCTTATCTGTTTTTTGGCTGCAACGGACAAGATGGACATGATGGATCGGATGCGAATAAAAATGTTTGTTCTTTTACCAATTTGAATATTCCTGCACAGTTTACTGAAATAGGAGATGGTGCATTTGCTTCTACTGGTGATGCTAAAATAAAGTTGGAAACTATCACAGTGAACCGTGAGAAGGCTCCTACGTGCCTACAAGGGGAAACGGACGAATATGCAAATATTAAAAATAAAAGCGTGTTTGCAGGGCTGGATCCAAATATGACAACTGTAATCTTTGAGAATGCTGCAGAAGGATGGGATGTAAGTGAGACAACTGGTTTTTTGACCTATATGGATGATAAGTCTGAGTTTGAGCGTCTTCTCACAAAAGACCTATATAGTGATCATACAGAATATAAGAATGTGCCGCAGCAACATGCGATAGTAAGATTGCACAGAAACCTTAAGGTGGGTTGGAACACCATTTGTCTGCCTTTTGGAGTGAATAACAGATATGGTAGTATGTGGGGTGATGCTTATAAAGCCCAACAGGATTACAATGCAAGCATCATAGTGAATGGGCTTACCCATAATAGCGGGGCTACTAGTGATAATTTCACAATGGGTGTATACCGCGGCTATTGGAAAGAGGGTAAGACTTTCATGTTTCTCCATTACACCAATTTTAAAGATTATCCGCTTGATTTCTGTGAGACATTCCTTGTTAAGATGAGACCAGAAGATATTAATAATGCAAAAAAGGATGATAAGGGTGTTGCTATTTATACGTTTAGAAATGTTGATTTGAACTACCGCTGGTCTGCAAATGGAGCAAGTGGAAATGATGGGGATTGGACGTCTACAACATATACTGCTGAGCAAATGTTAGGTCAGGTAAAGGATTTTGATGGTCAAGTGAATACTGATGCGAAACCATTTGCAGGTAAGGCATCCTATGATGAATATGTGCTTAGAGGTTCTCTTGTTCAGCGCACGGGCACTGTGGGGGATTCAAAAGTTGGAATAACAACCGATGATTATTTCTTTCAGCAGTCCCAAAACGGCATGATGAAACTCTATCCCTATACAGAAGGTAATAAATACGGTATCCGTGGGTTCAGTGGGTGGTTTCATAAAAAAGATAAAAGTTCCTCGAATGCTCATGAACTTTCTTTAAGTTTGTTTGATGATAGTAGTATCACTCCTATAGAAACAGTAAAGGAAGATGACTTGAATAGAGACACTTCTGGCAAAGTTTATAGCATCAGCGGAGTGCTTATGAAAAACAATGCCGCCGATCTGAATAATCTGCCAAAGGGCATTTATGTCGTGAATGGAAAAAAATATGTAGTCAAATAAAAAAAGCAACAATGAAAAAGGAATATATAAAACCGATAATCATTAATATAAAAATATATAATGATGATGCTTTATTACAAACAGCATCGCTTTATGATTACAACAAAGTCGATCCTGATGAAAATATTGCCGGCGAAGGTGGCGAAGACGGACCGATCACCGGCGATGATGGAAACATTTGGAATGACTAACAACTTTATTTCACGTTATTCAAAAAAGTACAAAGCATGAATACATTGAAACAAACTCTGTTTTTATTGCTCATTCTCGTATTTTCGGGAGTGAGCAAAACTATTGCCCAATCCACTGGCGTGTATGTAGGTGGACATATCCGACGTGATCGTCCCGGTACCATCGAGAAATTACGCAATTCTGGTTTCACATACATCATTCTCTTCAATATCAACGTTGAGCCCGATGGTACACTGACTACAGATGGCGAGACGGTATGCAAAGATGGAAAGTATGTGTTTGGTAACACGCAACCCAACTATGTCTCTGACATAAAAAAACTAAAACAGGCACCAACAACCATAAGTAGAATAGAAATATGTATAGGTGGTTGGGGTAACGAGTCTTTTAGTCGCATCAAGGAACTTATTAATAGTCATGGTGTAGGAAGTGGTACCATCTTGTATAAGAATTTTAAAGCGCTTAAAAATGCCATTCCAGAGATTGATGCTGTAAACAACGATGATGAGCATTGCTACGATGTCGCAACGGCTGTTAAATTCCACCAGATGATGTATGAATTGGGGTATAAAACAACTATCGCGCCATATACGAACCGTAGTTTTTGGGAAAATCTTGTTTCTCAGTTGGGCGATAGATGTGATAGGGTACTTATACAGTGTTATGATGGCGGAGCAGGAAACAATCCGTCCGACTGGCATTTAGGTAACAGAGCTGTCCATGCAGGAAGAATGAATTACCAAGAAGGTGGTGTAGATGCATGCGTAGCTCAGATGGAGTCATGGAAGAGAAATAATGGAGTGAGCGGAGGTTTTATTTGGCTTTATAACGATGAAACATGGAATCTTAATCAGTGGGCAACGAGGATGCTACGTGTGTTTGGTACAAAAAAGTGCGATGACTGCATAGCAAGTCTTTATGCAGATTCCGACTATCGTGGTTATTCAAAATCATTGGGCGAGGGTAGCTACACTCAGGCAGACCTCGCCATGTATGGCATAAGTGCTAAGGATATATCATCGTTGAAGGTCACAAAAGGCTTCAAGATTACACTCTATGAGAATGCTGATTTCACTGGTAATTCAAAGAGTTGGACAACAGACGCTTCTTTTGTTGGTGGGGATTGGAACGATAAGGCTTGTTCGGTGCGAATCGAACCAAATGGTAAGAGCGGTCTATCGGGTAACTTCAAAATCATGAACCGCAACAGTGGTAAGTATCTTGACTTGGATAATAACAAGACTGATAACAATACCGCAATCGTCCAGTTTGATGACGAGGGTGTAGATGCCTCTCAGACGTGGACATTTACAGAGGTGATGAAAGGTAAGGGTGTCTACTCCATCTGCTCCTATGGTAATAAGAACCGAGGTATGGATGTCGTTGATTTTTCTAAGGATAACGGAGCTCAGGTGCAACTATACGACTATTTGGGTAATCCTCATCAACAGTTTATTCTCTACGACTGTGGTGAAGGCTATTATCAACTTGTAGCTCGTAACAGTGGTAAAGTGGTAGAGATTCCACAATCAAGCAAAGGAAATGGTGAATGGATAAAAATCTTCGACAACAATGGCACCCACACACAACAGTGGGCCGTGGTTGAGAACCGATACGACGAGGCTTCTGCAGTTACATTGTATACCGATGCAAGCTATAAGGGTAAAGCTGTGACCCTTTCTGAAGGCCAATATAACCTCAGTCGAATGGGGCTTTACAATCTGAAGGACAATGATATGAGTTCTTTGAAGGTCACTCCTGGTTTCAAGGTTACAATCTATGAGGATGACAATTTCAATGGCAAAAGTAAGTCATACACAGCCTCTGAGAGTTTCGTTGGTGAAGAATGGAATGATAAGATGTCTTCGTTGAAGGTTGAGGCATACGGAAAGAGTGGACTGTCAGGTGACTATAAGTTGCAAAACCGCAACAGTGGTAAGTTTCTTGATTTGGACAACAACAACACAGACAATAAAACAGCCATCGTTCAATATGATGATGAGTACATAGATGCAACGCAGATATGGACATTGACAGAGATTGGTGGTGAAAAAGGTGTTTATTCTATATGTACTTCAGTCAACAAAAGGCAAGGTATGGATGTAGCCGATTGGTCGAAAGACAATGGCGCCCAGGTGCAACTCTATGAATATAACGGCAACAGGAATCAACAGTTCATCGTTGTCGAAAAGGGTGATGGTTATTATCAATTTGTTTCACGTCTTAGTGGTAAAGTGATAGAGATACCGAGCTCGAGCAAGGACAATGGCGAGTGGATAAAGCTATTTGACAACAATGGCACCAATACGCAACAGTGGAAATTCGTTAGTCCGTCAGTCTATTCTGGCATCGTAAACACCGAAAGTCTCTCTGGGATGAACCTCAGAAAAGAGGGCAATACCATCATCGTGACAGGTGCAAAAGGCAAAGAATTGACTATCTATGATGTAAGCGGAAGACTGATACGTCGTGAGAGGGTTCTATCGAACGTAGACTCAATATCCATCTATGACCAACCTTCAGGAATTTATGTGATAAAGGTAGCTCAAGAAATATTCAAAATTAGATTTTGATGCTAATAAAGACGCTTATAATTGTTTAATACAAAAACTAAAGACTTATGAGATTTAAAAACTTATTAACTATTTTATTACTCTTCGTTGCTACATTGCTTTGGGCAGAGCCTATAACACAGAGTACTGCGCGAAAGAAAGCAGTAAACTTTGCAAGTAAGCATGGTAAGACTATAGCTGAAGATGTAAAAAACCTTTTTAAAGTGAGAGGCAAGACTAAAGCACAAGCAATGCCGTATTATGTATTTAATACCAATGATGATAACGGTTTTGTTATTGTTTCGGGAGATGACCGAACAGCGGAGATTCTTGCTTACTCGGATAAAGGTCGTTTTAATGCAGATGAAATACCAGATAATATGCGCGAATGGCTTCGTTATTATGCCCATGTGATAGGTACGTTGGAACACACATCGTCTGTCAAAGCGTCAAGTACCACATTATATGATAATGGACTACGTGAAGCCAATAGCGCTATCTCTCCCCTTCTATCTTGCACCTGGAATCAAGGTAGTCCCTATTATGATCGCTGTCCGTTAGTTGAAGGGCGCAGATGCTTAACAGGTTGCGTATGTACAGCTGCTGCACAAGTGATGTATTATCATCAATGGCCTAAATCTGCTACCACTAATATTTCAGAGCATTCGTTTATATGTAATAATAGGAGATACACGGAAAACGAACTAACACCTGTTGTCTTCGATTGGAAAAGCATGAATGACAGTTATCGTGATGGTCAATCAGATCAATCGGCAACTACTGTCGCTGTACTCATGCAATATGTAGGGCAGGCCATTAAGTCTGGCTATGGACCTGATGGAACTGGATCAGGTTTTACAGAAGTGGAGAATGCCTTAAAGAACAACTTCGGTTACGATGGAAATATTCAACATCTTTTTCGTAACAATTATAGTGACGAAGCATGGGAAAGTTTGATATATCGAGAATTGGCAGAGCGCCGGCCGGTCCTCTATGCAGGCACATCACGTGGTGGAGCACATGCATTTGTATGTGATGGATATGATGGAAACGGTCTTTTTCATATTAATTGGGGATGGGGAGGAATGTGCAACGGCTACTTCAAACTATCCGTTTTGAACCCTGACGACAATAGTGGCCTGGGTGCAAGTAGTTCAAGTGACGGCTATTCCATGAATCAAGATGTGCTCGTTGGGATACAACCTCCATCGAAACACGCCGATAATCCTGTGGCAACATTTTATTCTGATATCGACTACAATGGTAAGGCTGTGGACTTACCAGAAGGAGAGTTTTTGCTGTCCTCATTACAATCATATGGGATAACAAACGATGATATATCGTCGTTGAAGGTGAAGAGTGGTTTCAAAGTCGTTGTCTATGAGAATGATGGATTCGGCGGGAAGAGCAAATCTTACACAGCTTCTACTGCTAATATGGGTTCTGAGTGGAACGATCAAGTATCATCAATAAAGATAGAACCAAATGGTAAGAGCGGTCTATCGGGTAACTTCAAAATCATGAACCGCAACAGTGGTAAGTATCTTGACTTGGATAATAACAAGACTGATAACAATACCGCAATCGTCCAGTTTGATGACGAGGGTGTAGATGCCTCTCAGACGTGGACATTTACAGAGGTGATGAAAGGTAAGGGTGTCTACTCCATCTGCTCCTATGGTAATAAGAACCGAGGTATGGATGTCGTTGATTTTTCTAAGGATAACGGAGCTCAGGTGCAACTATACGACTATTTGGGTAATCCTCATCAACAGTTTATTCTCTACGACTGTGGTGAAGGCTATTATCAACTTGTAGCTCGTAACAGTGGTAAAGTGGTAGAGATTCCACAATCAAGCAAAGGAAATGGTGAATGGATAAAAATCTTCGACAACAATGGCACCCACACACAACAGTGGGCCGTGGTTGAGAACCGATACGACGAGGCTTCTGCAGTTACATTGTATACCGATGCAAGCTATAAGGGTAAAGCTGTGACCCTTTCTGAAGGCCAATATAACCTCAGTCGAATGGGGCTTTACAATCTGAAGGACAATGATATGAGTTCTTTGAAGGTCACTCCTGGTTTCAAGGTTACAATCTATGAGGATGACAATTTCAATGGCAAAAGTAAGTCATACACAGCCTCTGAGAGTTTCGTTGGTGAAGAATGGAATGATAAGATGTCTTCGTTGAAGGTTGAGGCATACGGAAAGAGTGGACTGTCAGGTGACTATAAGTTGCAAAACCGCAACAGTGGTAAGTTTCTTGATTTGGACAACAACAACACAGACAATAAAACAGCCATCGTTCAATATGATGATGAGTACATAGATGCAACGCAGATATGGACATTGACAGAGATTGGTGGTGAAAAAGGTGTTTATTCTATATGTACTTCAGTCAACAAAAGGCAAGGTATGGATGTAGCCGATTGGTCGAAAGACAATGGCGCCCAGGTGCAACTCTATGAATATAACGGCAACAGGAATCAACAGTTCATCGTTGTCGAAAAGGGTGATGGTTATTATCAATTTGTTTCACGTCTTAGTGGTAAAGTGATAGAGATACCGAGCTCGAGCAAGGACAATGGCGAGTGGATAAAGCTATTTGACAACAATGGCACCAATACGCAACAGTGGAAATTCGTTAGTCCGTCAGTCTATTCTGGCATCGTAAACACCGAAAGTCTCTCTGGGATGAACCTCAGAAAAGAGGGCAATACCATCATCGTGACAGGTGCAAAAGGCAAAGAATTGACCATCTATGATGTAAGCGGAAGACTGATACGTTGCGAGACAATAGATTCTGCCAAATATTCCATGTCTTTGGATAAAATGAAGGCAGGTATCTACATCATGAAAATAGATTCCATTGCTAAAAAGATACGGGTCGAGCTGTAACATTGCTATATTCTATAACTGAAGTTTCGCATGTGGTTCAAGTACGGGCTGAAGGCCCAAAAGCTCCTAGCCCAGGGTTGTTATGGACACAAGCAGTACGCCCTGAAGGGGCAGAAGCTCTTAGCCCAGGGCATCGCCCTGGGTATAATGGCAATCAGCAAGGCGCCCTGTAAGGGCAAAAGCTTTATAAATTGCCTGGAGTTTTAAAGCTTTTGCCCTTACAGGGCGACAGATTTGCGTCCATAAACACCCAGGGCGATGCCCTGGGCTAGGAGCTTCTGCCCTTTCAACAGGCGTGTGGGGCTTACTTGCGAAACTTGAATTCTATAATCTAATAATAATTCAAAATTAACTATTATGAAAAAAAATCGTGTTTTATTGTTTTTAACGTTATTCTGCGTGGCAATTCTGAAAGTCCATGCACAAAACATTCCTATTGAGATAGTGAACAATTCTGTTTTTCCTGACGACAAGGTATATGTGGCTATCATTGGTAAGAAAGTGAGTAATGATGCTCCTATTTATTATGACCTCATTGCCAACAATGCAAATGATGCTGCACTCAGGGCCCTTACTGTCAATACAAACACTCTGCATAAGTTCAACGGAGATAAAGGTTATGCCAATGTGTTTACGCCGCTGAATCAGATAAAAAACAAAACCATTTACGTAGATAAAACCCATGCTTGCCGTATGTTTTTTGGTTTCAATTCACCGCTTTACCTACACGTAAACGATAATAATGGTGGGTATGCAGGAGCTGACATGCAAAACCCTTCCGACCCGAATATCGATCTGCGATGGGAACTTATTGAATTTACTTATGATAGGTTTGGTGTGATGTTTATCAATACCACACGTGTTGATGCATTCCAATATCCCATGGGATTGGAACTATATGGAAATGCTTCGGCAGGTGCCAATAATCCATACACCAAGCGTGGAGAGGTGAATACCTATGAGGAGATTATCAATCGCTGGAAGACACAAAACGGAGGTAATATCTTCTCTAACTGTCTGAAGAACAAGATAACTCAGGATCAATTGGGAGGTATTATTATGCAACCATCTAAAGTGGCAGAGGTGAAGAATACTGGATATTTCGATGGCTACATCAACCGTATCTGGAGCGAGTTTCGCACTAAAGACATACACGTAAACATGGGCAACCAATTAGGTGTTTGGCGTGGACGTGTGAATGGCAACAACTTCGTCTTAAAAAGTGAGTCAGGACCTCGTCAAGGGCAGACGGCCATTGTAGGCAAGCCTACCTCCATTGATGTGATAGAAGGTGCAGGAGAGTTTGCAAGATCCCATGGCAACAGTGCAGATCTTCCAGTACAAGCCATGTTCTGTGGAGCGATGAATCGTGGAGTGATAAAAACAAATCTTGCAGATGGCGAACTGCAGGATTGGGGAGATACAGGAAGCTTCTTCAACACCGATGTATGTAACCCTTATGTGAAATTCTTCCATCAGAAAGACATCAGTTACGACGGTTATACCTATGCCTTCGCATACGATGACACATTTGACCAAAGTGCAACATGTGTCACCAGTCATCCAGAACGTGCCGTGGTAACTATTGGTGGATTTAAAGGACAGTCTGGGACAGATCATCCTATACCAGAAGTTACTGCTGCTCCTATCCCTCATCACACAACTGACAATGTGAAATCGGTTTATAGTGATACTTACACTTCGCTTGTTCCGGGTATGTTTATTGGCTCTTGGCAACAACAGACAGCTACACAGAATGTTAGCCTTGACGGCAACAATACACTCAAGTGTTCCAACTTTAATTATGTCGGAATTGAGTTTGGTGGTCCTGAGATAGACGCAACAGATATGGAATATCTCCATTTGGATATCTATCCTCTATCTTCTTTTACGATCAATGTATACCCAATATGTCGTAACAACAATGGGAGTGTCAACGACCAATTGAAAAAACCTATTAATCTCATAGCTAATCAATGGAATAGCATAGATATCCCTATGAGTGATTTTGTTGGACTCAACGCTTCCAGAATCTTCCAGTTCAAGTTTGATAACGGTAAAGGAGAGACCTTCTATCTCGACAATCTGTATTTCTACAAGAATGGTTCTTCTAGCGGAATAAGTAGCATAGAGACCCACACACAGGATAATCATGCGTGGTACAACTTGCAAGGTCAGCGTATGAACGATGGTGCAGGCTCATTGCCAAAGGGAGTGTACATACATAACGGAAAGAAGATTTTTGTGAAATAACATAAAATAATAAAAACTCATGCGGAAGATTCTTCCGCATGAGTGATAACCAGATCAGTGACATGAGTCCAGTATGTGGTCAAATAATTAAAAATATGAAGAGACGAATTCTTTTTGCAAAAAACTTTTTCCTTGTAGGTTTATTGCTATTAACTTCTTTACAAGTCATAGCGCAAAAGGCCCGTGTGATGATCACTACGGAAAACAACAGTAAACTCTTGTCAGAGACAATACTGAAAACCACAAAAGGTAGTCCTGCATCCAACTATGTGCGTATCAATACAGACCGTCAATATCAGACGGTAGATGGTTTTGGCTTCGCTCTTACCGGAGGGACGTGTTACAATCTAATGCGAATGAGTGTAGGAGAACGTGTTGCACTTCTTAAGAAAATATTTTCAGAGCGCCAGGGTTATGGTGCGAGTTATGTGCGCATAAGCATAGGATGTAGTGACTTTTCTCTTTCACGCTATACTCTTTGCGATGTAAAAGGCATAGAAAATTTTGCCTTTCAAAGTGAAGAAATTGCGTATGTGATTCCCATTCTAAAAGAAGTGCAAGCCATCAACCCCAAGCTGAAAATCATTGCCGCACCATGGACTGCTCCTAAATGGATGAAGGTGAGTCAGAAAAATGGGGATGTTCCGTATGATAACTATGTAGGCGGACATCTGAATAAAACTTGTTATTCGGACTATGCGGACTATTTCGTAAGGTTTCTGAAAGCGATGAAAGACAACGGAATAACAATCCATGCGGTGACTCCACAAAATGAACCAGGAAACGGAAACAACGAAGGAGGAGCTATGCTCATGGATGTTGAAGAGGAAATAGCTTTTGTTAAGGTTCTTGCCACAACCTTTCACAATGCAGGACTGAGTACCAAGATATATCTTTTTGACCATAATTTTGATAACGAACAATATGCCGAACGGGTAGCAAAGTCCTTGCGGTCATCTTCGTTTCTTGGTGACGATCTTGTGGAAGGTGCCGCTTTTCATAACTATGGGGGTGACCCTACAGCCATGGCTACGTTTTATAATAACACGGGTCTGAAGTCAATCTATACTGAGTCAAGTATAGGCTCGTGGAACGATGGACGTAATCTAAATGGCAAGCTATGCGGAGAATTCAACTGGTCGGGTTTGCGTGCGTTGCAAAACCAGAGTAGTGCATTTATAGCATGGAACCTGCTTCTCGACTATAATGGTCATCCTACCACCTTATCTAATAGTACTGTGTATGGCAATATGGAAATAGATCCAAGTAGTTATGCGCTCTCTACGGTACGCTACAATCGCGATTATTATATCATTTGCCATCTTTCTTCTGTCATCCGACCTGGTGCGGTAAGATGTGACTATATAGAGAATGGTGTACCAAGAGATGACTGGGACTTCAATTATGTCGCACTAAGAAACTCGGATGGCACCACAGCTTTTGTCATTAGTAATAAGACATCGGTCGAAAAGCATATCAACCTTGCTTCGAATAGCGAATATGTGAACGTAGATATACCTGCCAAAAGTGTTGTTTCTGTCCTTTTGGGAGATACAGAACAAAATGCCGTGACCTTTGGTGGTATGGAGATGATTCCGTCAGATAACCGAAATAGTTTTTCTATCAATACCTATCTTGAAAAGGGCAAAACATACACTGCTGTAGGCGATGATGCCTTCAGTTCACCTGACTTCTATGAAGATCCTGATTTTTTCATCAAGTTAGGAAATGGTCGTTTCAAGTTTACGGCTCTCAGTGGTTATTATAACATCAAGTTTGTCCCCGCAACGAAGAGTTTTCGTATATACGCCTCTCATGAGAATGGGAATCCATTGAGTCTTAATGCAGATGGCACCGGTGCCTTATGGGCTATTGGCAGTGATGGATTGCATAAACCGTATTATAGTATCATAAGCAATCAGAGCTGGTGGACTGATACCGACCATGCTACATGTATGGCACCCGTGGGCAACAAGAGATACCAACTGACACTTACTGCAGGTCGTCAACTGAATGTAAATCATGTTGACTTTAAATTTTTCGGACAGGCAGGATGGGGTGTTGAATTGAATCCTACAGGTGAATACCGCATCTCTTCCATGAGTGATGTGTTTCTCATAGGGCATAAGGCAGTGAATGGGCATAGTGATGGCAATGTGTATGTGGCTGACGGTGTGACGCTACAAGAAGGAAGAACCTTTCGTTTTATCGTTGACATGTCGGTTCCCTCGCAGCCAGTAATGTCTGTTGATGATATATCTACGGGCATAAAACATTCTGAAGTATATGCTGATGGCCTTTCCCACGAGTGGTTCACACTTTCAGGTATAAAGATCGAACGGCCACATAAAGCTGGTGTTTATTTATGTAATGGGAAAAAAATCATAATCTTATAAATATCTGAGAACTGAATAGTTCATTTAATGTTTATGGTAACTGATTTTTCAGAAATGATAATTTCTCAAAAATCCTGCACACCGTCCATCTGTTTCTGTCTTTGAATCACAAGTCGGTATGCTTTACCCTTCCACTTCTCAACAAGGATAGAG
>ERZ1031933.361-NODE-361-length-13301-cov-8.335271_pt1 | contig 13301 bp, 9 predicted proteins | sample MGYA00517880_ERZ1031933 | MGnify/ENA primary metagenome ERZ1031933 (study PRJEB33719, sample SAMN04261283) | wastewater metagenome | biome: rural village; feature: human; material: feces | host: Homo sapiens | place: El Salvador | collected 2014-01-14 ... | reverse complement strand
CAACCACGGCAGAGGCTCGCAGCAAAATCCCATACCGGCCTCGGAGGACTTTCTGAAATTCGCCGTCAAGGTGTCAGACATAGTGAAGGAAGACCTCTCAGAGTTCTTCCAGGCCTACGGTTTCTTTGTGCCGTTCAGCACTCGCGTCATAGGCGACTACGGCAACTATTACACCGTTTGTACGCAGGAGATGATTGATGCCGCCAAGGCGCACATGAAGCAGTACAGCAAGCCCAAGGGCAACCTGCTCTTTATTGAGAACCACATCAAGCACGAGCCAGCCCAGGACCACGACGGCAATTATCTGTACGACAAGTCAGGTAACCTCATACTGCGCACCGATTTTGACTCTGAAGATGCAGTAGGCAAGTGCGGCGATGTAGGCTCATACTCCGACTTCACTGCCGGCCACTACGCCTCGGGCTACACCTACACCCGCCGCGACAGCACCCTCACCATGAAGGGCGAGGGCGCAGTAGGCTACAAGGTGTACGACAACGAGGGCAACCTGCTCTACTTTGCCAACACCAACACCTTCACTCTGCCGCAAAGTGTGGTCAAAGCCCTGGCTGCCGACGGCAAGAGCATGGTAGTAAAGGTAGCACAGCCCGATGGCACAGACGTTACTCTGCCTGCACCGGGTGCCACCACCTACACGCTCAAGGTGTACCATGCCGACGCCCTGTCTGTCGACAAGAGCAGCACCGTCTACACCGATGGCACAGCCGCCACACTGCCTACCCTCGAGGGCAATGCCCTGGCCTACATACAGCCCACCGCCAACGCCTTGCCCGCCACCCTGACCGAGGCAGCCAACATCGTTGATGCCGCTACTGCCACCGCGCAGAATGTGGTCATCACCGACAAGGCCGACTTCTACGCCCCCACCGCCTTCACGGCTGCCACACTCACCTACAACCGCCAGAACACGGCCGGCTACAACAGCGTGTGCCTGCCCTTTGCCACCGAACCTGCCGACTTTGGCACAGGAGCGATAATCGAGCAGTTCAGTGCCCTCACCACCGGCACCGACGGAGCAGAGGCACTGCAGTTCATAGCCGCTAACGGCGAACAACCCGCTGGTCAGCCCTGCCTGGTATATAGTCCCGATAATGTAACCGAATGGCAAATAACCAAGCACGATGCCGCCGTAGCAGCCAATCCGCTCAACACCCCAGCCGCCGAAGGCACACTCACAGGCTCCTTTGTCAACGGCACCATAGGCGCTGGCAAGTACAAGCTCAATGCCTCAGGCACCGCCTTTGGCGTCACCACCCCGGCCGGTCGCGTCACAGCCTTCCGCTGCTACTACGCCCCGTCAACTGCAGCCTCGCAGCGCGCCCTGCAGGTAATCCATGCCGACGGCACCGTTACAGCCCTACCCAGTGCCCCTGCCGGCACCCCCACCACTCCCGTCACCATTCACGACCTCAGCGGCCGTCGCATCAGCACCCCCGCTACCCCCGGCCTGTACATCATGAATGGCAGAAAAGTAATAATAAAGTAAACGCAACAACACCTCTATAATGAAAAAGAAACACTACGAGCGCCCTCACTCACAGGGCGTATCCCTCCACCCCGAAGGCCTCATAGCCACAAGTGGCGGCAATGGCACAACGAGCCTCCCCGTCAAGCCCGATGGGGAGAATGTTGACAATTCCGACAGAAGTCCTTCCCAATTATTCGGCACCACCACAGGGTGGGGCGGTGAAGATTGATACAAATTGAAGTAGAACAGCAAAGTCAAGGCAACGGCCATGCAATCAATGCAAGATTACATGGCCGTTACCTTTTTCCGTTTTCGCACCGCATTTGCAAGTACCTTCAATATTTTACAAAAAAAATGTGTTAAAGTATATGTAATATTGGGAGAGATAAAACCTAAATGTTTACATTTATGGTAATTATGGCAAGCACAATAGTTAACACAAGAAATAGTTTATAAATGAACGATATAAAATTTAACATATCAGAACATTGGCTTCCTGTCAATGAAAAACAAGGAAGTATAGATAAGGACACTTTAAGAATTAAGGTGTCTGGTATTAATTATCACACAAAACCAAATACAAGCTATTGGGGAGTTTTTACTGGTAGTATAAGGTTAGAACCAAACAACCCATATGATTCTAATGCTATTGGTTTCTATAAATCTGATGGACAACTTTTGGGGTATGTACAAAAAGATTTGCAAGATTATGTTGACAAATTTACCAAAGGAAGAGAGTTGGATTGTGTAATTGTAATAACACCTTTCTTTTCTAAGGAAGGTAAGATTCGAAATCAAGCATATGCTACAATCCTTAAGTTTTTCGAGGATGATATAGAATATGCAACAGAAACGATTAATAGAGTTACGGAAGATGTTGGTAATGATGCACTGATTGAAATGACGCATTTTGAAAATGAATTGTCTTTGCATGGGAATTTACAATCAAATGATGATGTTATAGACGATAACAAAGATTTGGGCAATACGGTTTTTAGATATGACGATTACTATAAGTTCAAGCAATGGGACAAGACAGGAAAGAAATCATATGATATCCTCACTGTAAAAATTGAAAATGCAGATTGGTATTTCGACAGGAAGAAATGGCAAGCAGGAGTGTTTAGTGGATATGTAGATGTTGTACATATAGAAAGTCTAAATCAATATGGTATATATAGAGATGATAACACTCTTGTAGGATGTCCTGATAGTTTTGAATTTGATGATGAAATAAAAGAATTCACAGAAGGACATCGAATCTTCTGTATTTTTATGCTTGTTCCACACATAGATACAAAGACTTCGTGTATTGATATAAAAGGAAAAGCTGTTCTAATCAAGTTCTTTGAAGATGAAAGGGAGTACGCCTATAAATTATTTGAAGATGTAAGAACACGACTTGCAAATAATGCCGTTGCGGATTATAAGAAATTCACGGAAAAGAAAGCCGAGTTAGAAGACTGTGGAATATCAGTATTACTAAGTTGGTCATTTGATACTCGCAGATATAAATTTGGGGAGCAAGAAACAACCTACCTTGATGATAGCGGAAAACCTCAAAAGCCCCATAGTGGATGTTCTGCACTTGTAGCAATATTCGCGACTGTATCAATATTGGTTATTGTCTTTACGATGCTTATTATATAGGGTGTTCAGTTTGATGTTCCGAAAAACAGAGGCTAAAACCACCCGTTAGGTTGTTAATATAATGCTCTGAATATTTAATGTCTTAAGTAATGAAATAATTCTTTGATAGCTTGCATAACTCATTGGTTTTTAGTAACTTTAGATGTAATTTTAAGATACATAAATCAATGAACAAGTTAGGACCAAACCAAAGTCACTCAATGAGGAGGTAAAACGTCTTCGTAAAGAGGACAAGAAACTTGCATCTCAAAAAGACAAGTTAAAGGCCAAGTATGACAAGACTCGGAAGGAGCATAAAAAAGGTTCTTCCTCTTTTCTCGTTGGTAAGTGATCCCAAGGTACAACATAAAGAAGCTTAGTTCCGTTATATATTTAAAACTACTACAAATTAAATATATGCGAAATGGAACCAAGCTTCTTGTATCATAGTTTCGGTATAGACCGTAGCTTCTAGCTATCATGCAACAGGATACAAAGATAATGCTATTACATTAAAACTCAAAAGTACTCCTCCTAAAAAATTAAGATGCCCCCATTGCGGTGGCTATCACATCATCAAGTATGGTGTCATTCACCGTACACTTCACAACCTGCCGATAGGCAAGAAAAGGACATTCTGCAAGCAGAGGTCAATAAAAGTAGGCTCACACATGATTGCTCTAAAATTCCCATGTTAACATCTGGAGCTTTTATCAAGTCAGTCCAATCGGCGGCTTGCCGATGTCACTTCTATAAAGTCTAGGGTAGCCGAACACCCCATCATCGCTTTGCTTGATTAGAGTCTGCCACCCCCAAAGGCAAGCCGGTTGTAACCTTAGAACTTTTCGTCACTCTGCAATTGCCCTATCATGTATTGTGTGATTTATTGAAGGGACAAGAAATCCACTGACGTTGGCAAAATAGCAAAAATCAGCGGGTTTGTTTATTCTGTTGTTAATCTTGAAAAGATAATTACTTTATTCCCATGAAATCACTTAGGGGTTTTATCTTTGCAATGTATGTGTTACCAGACTCCTTCAAGTTCGGTAATTGTTTATAAGGAATTGGTTTGGAATTATCAAAACGAAGAACAATATAGTAAGGAGCATGTGATGGTTCAAATCCATATTTTTCTAAGGTCTCTTTCGTCCATATGTTGAATTGACCTTGTAATCTCAATTTGAAGAGCTGGCAGTCTTCTCCATTTGTATGAAGAAGAACATATGACAACTTTTCAAAACCAGGAGTGATACAAAGAGAGCCTTTTGAGTCACCAGCTCGCAAATAGCAAATACCTGTCTCTATCATTTTTCCTTTTAATCCCTTACGGCAATGATTTATCATAACTGTTACTTCTTCAGGATTTTCTGACATCTTTTTTAGAAGTGTATCTACCTTATCCTTATTTTGGCATTCTACCCATCTTCTAACTCCATAATCTAAGTATTCGGAGTTCAGATCGATACCAATAAATTTTCGATTCAAAAGTTTTGCTGCAATACCAGTTGTACAACTGCCTGCAAAAGGATCAAGAATGGTAAATCCTTCTTCTGTACAAACTTTGAGGATTCGATATAGCAATCGTAAGGGCTTTTGTGTTGGATGCTTACCGCAAGTTCTTTCCCAACTGGCAGGACTAGGCATTTTCCATACATCAGGCATTTCTCTGCCGCCATTCATTTGTTTCAACATTTCATAGTGAAAACAATGAATTGCATTTGGATTCTTCCTCGCCCAAACAATATATTCAGCAGAAAAATTTAGTCTGCCACCATATGGTGTTGGAGGAGGATCTGATTTTTGCCAAACTACAATGTTCAAAATCTGAAATCCAAGTTCTATTAGACATTGTTCAACGGAATAAATGTTATGGTATGTTCCACATACCCAAATTGTTCCATTGTCTTTTAGAACATCACGACATTTTGTTAACCAATCACGATTAAAAGAGTTTATATTTTCTAGCGTCGTGACTCTGTCCCATTCTCCCTTATCGCATACCTTTATCTTTCCATTCTGTAGGATTTGTTTTTGACTAGACAAAAAATATGGTGGGTCAGCAAATACAACATCAACTTTATCCTTTATCTCAGTTAATACACTATTTGTGTCACCTTGATAGAGGATAAAATTTTCATTGTCATAAAAATACGGAGTTGCCATTACCGTCTCTTTCCGATTTCAATTACTTTGTCATAAATTTCGCGTACTTGGACACGGTATTTCTCGAAATCAGTGTAGTTCCCGTTATTTATGTGAATCTGACCTTCTACAATCTCACCAGACTCAGACAATTGAGAAGCACGATGTTGATTACTGAGCAATGGATTATTTTGGACGTCTTCGCTAGACATTACCCAATAATCAATCTTGTCTCGCCAGACAGCGATCCAGACAAACACATCACAACATCCTGGTTTTAACTGCTGATAATTCATATCAAACTTTGAAGTACTGTTACTTGCAAGCGCTTTGTTAGCCAATGTATCTCCGCCAATCTTCTTAACAGCGCGAGATGCTTTTACTTCGACATGAATATCGTTCAATAACAGGTCATACTCACCGCTGAAAGTAGGATCTAACCGTTTTGTTGGAATCTTGAATTCTGGAACTAATTCCATAAGATGATTCTGACCCCAAGTTTCACCGAATGTTCTTGGCGCTAACTCAAAGAGGTGCAAATATTTATTTCTTTGAAGATACTCTGCTCTCATATCCAGATATTCATCTAACGAAATTACTCCTTTCGCAATTAGATGAGAAATTGTGTACTCAAATTTGTTAAATGGGTACACTGCATACAGTTTATCTAATACAGAATCACTAAGCTGTATCCTTTCTGCTGCCGACAAAGATTTTTTGTAGGCTTCAAGTTCTTTGATTAAAGTTTCCATTATTATTGGCTTCTTTTATTTTTTCAATCAATGTTTCTAGTGAAACTTTGTATCGCTTCAGATCTTCATAATGATTGTTTGTAACAAAAATTTGACCCTCAGGGACATCTCCGCCTTTTCCACCTTGATGTTGTGTACCCATATATAGGGTTCCTTCCGCTGATACTATGCTATCTTTAGGTTTCCTACGAGGAGCATTTTCTGGCCTCATGACAATTTTTGATGAAGGTATAACCCATATATCTATATCGTCAAGCCATACGGCAATCCAGATAAAAACATCACAACATGAAGGTTTAAGCTGTTGAAAATTCATTTCAAAGTTTAACCCTTTTATTGCATTGGATATTTCTTCCTCTGTGCCCTGTGGCTTTTTGTAAGCTTTTTCTACCAAAATACGTTCAGGATCTTTGTCTGCCACATGTGACGATTTAACCTCAATTTTAATACCTTCATTATTTTCTGTTGGTAACCACAAATCAAATTGGCTAGTATAACCATCTTTTTTAGGAGGATCTATGAGAAAACCTACTTTTTCTTTCTTCAACCAATCCTCACCCCAGGTCTGACCAAATGTTCTAGGCGCCATTTCAAATTTGTCAAGGTTAGGGTTCCTATGAAAATATGAATCTCGCAGGGCGATATATTGCTCATACGTTAAGCTGCCTTTGGTCAGAAGAACTGAAAATATATTGGCATACTTATTAAAAGGATATTTAGAGTTTTGGTTTAACTCATCGTTACTAACTAGAACCTTGTAAGGTTCAGATAGTCGTTCCTTATAAGAGTCTATTTCGTTGTTCAATTGTTCCATTATTTTATCCTTGCAGAGATTTGTTTTTGTTCTTTTTCTGTAATTCCAAAAATTGAATATACTTCTTTGTCAAGCTGTTGTTGGTAAGATAAAGAAAAAGAGCTAGATTGGATATCTGACACCAACGCTGATAATCCTTCATCCTGTTTCTTTGTTAATTTAGGAAAAGGCAGTTCTTGTAAGTAACCTTTCAAAACTTTAATATCTGAATATTTTATTGAATAATAATAGTGATACAAAGATGAATTCAACAATGCAGCAACACTTTTAACTGAAATAGTATCAAGTTGTGGAATTAGAATGTTTGCACTATTAAGGCACAAGCATTGTTTGTCGTCATATGCAACAACAGGGTATTTTGCAATAAAACGATAAATAAGTTTTTCTGGAACTCGGAAGAATTCTTCCTTGGCGCATTGTTGGAAATTATCAGGGTCAAAAAGAATATATGATGATTCCTCCTGAAGCTTAAATGGATCTACTTGCTTGCCAGCATAAACTGGTTCCAAACCATCAGCTTTCTCTTTCTTAACCTTGTTTTTATTGTCACCTGTTACTATTCCCAAAGCCCATAAACTATGAGAAAGCTTATCGTGACAAGACAATTCCATTTTTTCAATAATTGAATTATCAAGGTTGTTGAATGTTTTAAGTGCTATATTACCAGATGCCCTATCTGGAGCAGACAAAGTAATGGCAGCATCACCACCATCACTCGTGACAACATAGCTTTGAGTTATAGTTTTTCCTATATTTATTTTTATGCTAAAATAATCAGTAAACACTCCATCAAATCTATTATTGTACAGGTCTATCTGCTGTATTTTCGTATCAGCAAGGATGATTTTTCGGATGTCATTATGAGTCTTAATCTTCAATAAAGAGGTAGGTAACAAAAAATATAATGTACCTGTATCTGTCAATCTAGACAATGATTCTGAAATAACCATTGACGCACGCTCTTTTGACTTAATAGAAGGATAATTATGAATGTATAATCCCTCCTTGTCACTTCCCCATGGAGGATTTGTATAGATGTTATCAAATTTGAAAGGCAACTCATTTCGACCTTCTGATGAAAACAATTCCTTACTCAGAAAATCTAAACAAAAAATGTGAGGATAAAACTCCTTGTCCTTGTGTTTAATCAAAAGATTTACTGAAGCTATCATAACAGCAACAGGATTGATGTCAAATCCATATAGATTGTTAGGATTATTCGTTTTAACAGCCATTAAAAAAGCGCCACTTCCACAGCATGGGTCTAAGAATGTCTCAGTATCTGAAAGGGATTTATCACCCACAATATATTCAACTACACTCTTACATGTGTAATATTGTCCAGTTATATTTCTTTCACCTTCTGTTATCAATGATTGATATATGAATCCCAATATGTCATTTTCTGAATCCCATGTGTCGGCTGGAATGTCAATCGGCACTTGCTCCAATTTTGAATACTTCTGAAGGAAATCCTGGACATGTATTCTCTGCAATAATCCATTTTGGGATAATGCAGAATAGGCAAGTGTATACATAATATTCTCCACAGGTGCTTCAATCTCCATGACATTCTTGAGAAGCATATTGGCTTTTAAGTCATCAAGATAGCTTGTTGCAATAATTCTTTTTTTCGACTGAGTTTTATTCGCCCTCTTAGTCAATTTTCCCTTGGAATCACTTTTCAGCTTCTTCCAATTATATTCTGTTGCTTTACTTATTCTTGGCATCTTAATGGATTATTGTTGTTACTTAGTTGGCCATAAAAGATCTTTCACATCGACGTCTAACAATTCTGCTTCCTTCTTCAAGGTTAATAAGTCGGGCTGTGAAGAATTAGTACACCATTTGCTGACTGTAGCAGGGCCTTTCCTTATTTCTTCAGCCAACCAACGATTTGTTCTCTTCTTTTCGGCAAGAAAGACCTTTATTCTGTTTATATCCTCCATTATCTATATTATTGCGTTTGATGCAAAGATAGTAATTATAACCATAATAACATTGGATAATTAACAATTACTGTTTTTAAGGCGCCTTTTTGGTACGCTCGGCATGAGCATTGTCTAACGGGTGAAAGTCCCGAGCAAGCCCTAATAGCGGGAATTGCATAGTCAAAGGCAAGGGTGTCCATCGCGAGGTGGAATCTGAAGGAAGCTGGCGACAAAAATTAGCTGTCTGTGAGCTTTTATTTTGTGTATGAACATCGTATTTTCCCGAGGCGGGACGAGGCTGCTGAAAAATTACCGACGCGGGACGCGTCGTCCCCATTAGCGCGCAGTTCGTGCGCAATGCTTTGGGCCCTCACTCCTTCCTCTTCACCCAATACATCGTGCCGCGGCTGCTGCGCTTGCGCGGCACGCCGAGTTGTATCAGTTCGCGCCCAAGCGTGGTGGGGGCAGCATTGCGCACCAGGCCACGCATATCGCGCTTTAATGATTGAAATATGGCGGTGGCCGTCAACCATTCGCCGCCAGCCACATATCCTTCGCTCACCTCGTAACAACGTACAAAACACTCGCGTATGGGCGACGATTGGTAGAACAGGCGATTGTGCTGCTGTATGGCTGCCTCCTCGGTGTGGGTAAAATAAACCGGTTCGCCCGACAACACCTCGTGTAGCAGCTGCGCGTAGAGTTGTGCATAATCAAGAGGCGTGTCGCAGTCAATCACCTCACGCACCTCCTGACAGTAAAAACGGCGGCTGCCCGAGGGGTCGGTCAGCAGGTCGTAGCGGTTGCTTGTGCCAATGAACGAGGCCACACGTGGCAGTTCGCTGAACCCGCTGGCATAGGGGCGGCGCGACTGCATGGTGCCAAGTTGCACCAGGTTCTTGAGCTTGGCGGCATGACGCTGACTGTAACGGTCAAACTCGTCCAAGTTGACAAGTGCAAAACGCGACAAGGCCAGTTCGAGCCTGTCGTTGCCCGCCAATTCAAATTTGTCGGTGTAATAGCGGCGCAAGTCATCGGGCAGCAACATACGGCAGAACGTGCTCTTGCGCAAGCCTTGCTCCTCGCTCACAAGCAGCGGAATCATGGCATTGCCCCCTGTGGCATTGGCCGCGGTGCTGAAAGGCGAGCCGCAAGCAGTACCCCGCGCGGCACCATACCAGCCCGCCATCATGCCGCGCAGCCAGCGGTGGAACACGGTACACCATAGTGCATCGTGGCTCACACGCATGGCCAAGGGCGTCACGCGGTCGCGCCCGTCCCATGCGGGCAATGATTTCAAGTAACTCGTAAAGGGGTGGTAAGGCGTCATATAGCTTGACTCCAATATGCGGTCGACGTCGTTGTTCCACACCATGCAGCCGCGTTTGTGCAGGTCGATGACAATGGTGTTGCGCACCAGTTTGCTCACAGGCACAAAGGGCGCATCAGCATCGTTGTGATGGCGTATTTCGGCCACACGGTCCAGCACATTGTAGCGTGTGTCATACATCTCGTCAACCATCTGCATGGCACGTTCTGTCAGGGTGCACGAGGTTTCGCACGCGCTATCTTCATTCGTGGCGTGTGGTGTGATGTCCGAGGCTTTTAGTGCTTGCACATTGTCTGCCGCAATGGGGCTGTTGGTGGCTGGGGGCTGTACAGTTGCCTCCACGCCCTGCTGTTTTGCCGCGTTTCGCTCGTCAAGTCGTTCAATCACGCGGCACGCTATGCGGTCAATCAAGGCGTCAATGCCTTCGTGCATAATTTGCTGCACAAATTGCAGCATGGTTTGTTTTGTTGTCATGGGTATTATACAATTTGGTTAGTTCAACGGCAATAGAGGGGGCTCGCATTGCCGTAATTTTCAAGCATCGCAAATCAGCTATTCTTAAATGTGAATGCAAAGATACTGTACGAGGCAGTGCAGATGCAAAAATAGTGTACAACTTGTACACTATTTTTTGCTTCAAATGCCATTATGTGTTTTCCTTTCAAACTGTCTGCACACTGCACTATGTGGCGTAATGCGCTGATTATCAGGTAAAATTAGTGTGCATGTATCATGCAAATCAACCCACACAACCATTTGCGTCATACACTCATGACGGGTAGTGAAAATGCTTATGGGCATGAGAAATGTCAGTTGCTCCGACTGATATTTCCCATGCCCGTAAGTGTCATGCCGGGGTGCTGCTGCCCGAATGCCTTTAGCCGTGTGTTGCACGGGTGGTGTGCAGGTGGTGTGCATGCACATTAAGCATATACATACACTGTGCATTGTGTTGTAAATCAAGCGTTTTAAGCAATAAGTGCAGTGTGCAGGCAGTTTCGTGTTTTTTTGTGTGTAGTGAGTTTAGGTAGGTGTCCAGAATTATTTTAGACTTTTGCTGTGTGGTAAAGATTCGATAGGTAGGGTGTTAAAAATTGGCATCAAAAATGAGACCGTTTTTGGGGTGTTTTAAGTTGTCTGAAACATGCTGCAAAAAACGCTAACACCAAACGCAAGTACTAATGGGGCCGACTCGTCCCGCATCGGGATAGAGAGAAGGGAAATACGAACTATACTAAATAATAGCTGAATATTTTCCCGCGGGACGCGTCGCCCCCATTAGAGGTAGCGTTTGGTGCTTGAGTCCGTTTGCATGTTTATGTTTTACCGGACTGTAATAATTTTGTATGCCTGCTTAACAGCTCGATAGACGAAACTTTGAGGTGTCGCGTCAGTCCTCCACCAGCCATTCCTCGATGGTGCCCGTTTGCGACGAAAAGCTTGCTCCCACCTTGTGCAGGTGGCGCTTGTCGGCAGCATAGGGGCGGGCGTAGCCACAGGCCTCAATTTGTGTCAGGGCCTCGGCTGCTGTGCCGTCCAGTTTGAACTCAAATATGTACACGTGTTCGGGTGTTTCGATAATGCAGTCGGCGCGTCCCTCGCTCTGCTGTTTTTCAGTCAGCACAAGGTAGGTGCTCATCAGTCTGAACATCAGGTAGAAAGTGTAGTGAAAGTAGCGCTCCCTTTCACGCTCATTCTCCTTGCGCCGCATCGAGTAGGGAATGCTCGCAAAGAATGCCGTGAGCTGCTTGTGTAGCAAGTTGAGGTCGCCACTTTCGAGCGTCGTCACCCAGTCCATGGCCGTGGTAGCCGTGTCGCGTCTGATTTGCAGATAACTGTTGGCCAGCAGGCTCACAAATCCCTCCTTCACCTCGTTGTTCGGCAAGTCGAGCATGTAGGTGCCAAATCTCGGGTTGTAGCTTTTGATGGTGAGGTAGCCGCTTTGGTAAATCATGGCCAGCGGGTTCTCGATGTCCGCCTTGTAGTCCACAAAGTCGGCCGGCCGGTAGTAGTGCCCTGTCAGGTCGTTAAGGTTCTCGTGGTTATGTTTGAGCAGTCTGATGAGGTAGGTTGGTGTGCCCGTGGCAAACCAGTAGCTTCTCAGTTCCTGTTCGTTCAGCGCATTGAGCACGCTGAAAGGGTTGAACATGTCCACCATGCCCCGGCTGAAGTGGTAGCCGTCGTATTGCTTCACCAGGCGTTCGATCATCTCCTCCTTGTCCAGCCCCATGGCCAGTGCCATGTTGGCCACCGGCTCGTCGAGCTGCGTTATCAGTTCGTCCTTGGTAATGCCGCAAATGGCATCGTACTGCCGGTTCATGCTGATGTCCATTGGCTGGTTAAAGCCGCTGAACACGCTCACCTGCGAGAACTTGGTCACGCCCGTGAGCAGCACAAACTGCAGATGCGCGTCGGCCGCCTTGAAGGTGGAGTAGAAGCCTTTGAGAATGCTGCGGTTGTAGTCCTCGATGAGGCGCTCCTCGCCGTTTACCTTCACTTTAAGCCCCGTGTCCATCACGTCGAGCAGCGGCTTGTCATACTCGTCAATCAGCACCACGCAGCGTTTGCCCGTGGTATTGTGCACATGCGCCAGCAGCTGCGCAAAGCGGTCGCCTGCGCCCAACTGCTTGTTGGCGGCAAAGTTATATTGCGCTTCCCACTCAGTCACATAATCCTCCACCTTGTTGGCCAGTGTCATGCCGTCCTCAAAATTCGTGCCGTTAAAGTCCACATGAAACACCGGGTAGCTTTCCCAATCCTTCTCCAGTGCATCGATGGCCAGCCCCTTGAACAGTTCGCGCTCCCCCTTAAAGTAGTATTCGAGCGTCGACACAAGCAGACTCTTGCCAAATCGCCTCGGGCGACTCAGAAAGTAGGTCTTTCCGCCTTTCACGAGCTGGTAAACCAAGTCGGTCTTGTCTATGTAGAGATATCCATCTTTGATGATGCTCTTAAAGTCTTGTATGCCAATGGGAAATTTCATAATTTCAGAGTATAAAGCGGTTGTGTTTGCGAAGATACGAATAAAAGGCGGTTGCGCCAAGTCCGCACATTTTCAATAAAAGCCCCCAGGGGCGCACAAATCGTACAAAAAGAAGAGGCCCTTGCAATAAATCATTGCAAGGGCCCGAAAGAGATTGAAAGATGCGCTTCAGGATGGGCTTGAACCAACGACCCCCTGATTAACAGTCAGGTGCTCTAACCAACTGAGCTA
>ERZ1031933.358-NODE-358-length-13341-cov-6.111320_pt1 | contig 13341 bp, 8 predicted proteins | sample MGYA00517880_ERZ1031933 | MGnify/ENA primary metagenome ERZ1031933 (study PRJEB33719, sample SAMN04261283) | wastewater metagenome | biome: rural village; feature: human; material: feces | host: Homo sapiens | place: El Salvador | collected 2014-01-14 ... | reverse complement strand
AAAATATGGTCAACATGTGGGTGAGGCGTTTGAAGTCTCACCCACATTTCTCTTATTTGATTAGAATTTTTACAGTTTCCTTACCAATTCTAAGAACAATCACACCAGAACCAGTATTTAAAGATACAGTTCCATTGCTTACAGTTGACATCGTCAACAACTTTCCATCAATGGTATATGCCAAAACTCGCGTACCATTGGAAAGACCAGAAATACTTACAGAACCATTACTTGCTTCGATTTTAGCAGAAGCCATCTCTGTATTTGCGATTCCATTGGTTCCTGTATAAGGCTCTATCTTATAAAACACTCCCCAGTTCTTATCATCTTTGTACTTTTGAATTGACTCGGAAGGTACATATAAGGTGGCATGAGCAGCCACATTATTTGAAACCATTGGCCAATATACATTTATCGGAGTATATGTAGGTGGCTCTAGCGCCAAACAAATCACTTCAGTCAAGTTATCACTACTGCCAAGAAAGCCTGTTCCTACTGTTTCCAAGGTAGAAGGAAGCTTGATACTCTTCAAATTATTACAATACTCAAAAGTATAATTACCAATATTACTCAAACCTTCTAAGATGTCAAGATCTTCGATGCCAGAATTCATAAATGCCCATGTACCAATAGATGTGACAGAAGCAGGAATGGTCAACTTTTTCAATGCAATGCATCCATCAAAACTGTACATACTAATTGTTTGAAGAGACTTAGATAACTCTACACTTGCAAGAGCTTCACAACCATCAAAACAACTTCCTCCGAGTGTTCTCACCTTTGAAGGAACTATTACCTCTTGAAGTTTCTTGCAATTAGCGAAAGTTGAAGCTGCTAGATCTGTCAAATATTTTGGAAGGTGAACTTCAGTTAAACTAGTACATCCCATAAAGCATTGACTTCCCAAACTTGTTGCCAAGCACTTATCAGATATGGATGCCTTTGTCAAATTCGTACAACCAGTAAATGTTTTTTCACCAAAAGTTGCAATAGGCGCATCAAGATTAACCTCGTGCAAATTGGTATAAGCAAAGCAAGAATTACCTAAAGTATTCAATGAAGAGTTTGGAGCTAACTCTATGTTTTGCAAAGCGACACAGTTATAAAAGGCAGTGGCATTTATAGTTTTAACACTTGCAGGGATATTAATTTTCTGCAACTTTTGACAAGCCTCAAATGATGATTCACCCAAGTTTGTCACACCATCTGGAATAACTACATCATTCAACAAAGAGCAATAGTAAAATGCTTTTGATTCTATCGTCTTTATAGTCTTTGGCAACTTCACACTCTTCAAAGAAGAGCAGTAATAAAATGCATTATAAGGCAATGTAGTTATCGTAGAAGCTGACAAATCACAAGTTTGTAGCATTTTACATCTATTAAAGCAATCATGTCCTAGCTCCTTCAAAGGAGAATCAAATGTTACGCTTTTCAATGCATAACAATTCTCAAAACAATAAATACCAAATTTTTCCAAACTAGAATTGGAAGCTATATTTACAGATTCGAGAGCATTGCAACCGCTGTATTTGCAACTTGTTGTGTACCAATTCGTTTTGATTAAAACGGTAGAAAAGTGATTGCGCGAATTTAATGGAGTATGAAAAAGACGAAGATTTAACGTATTTAACTTTCGCAAACCACAAAAAACGTAAAAATGTGCAGTTTTTGTTGGCTTATGTGGATTGTTTCTTCGATTGTAATTCAAAACTGCGACAGGCTGTCGCAGTTGTACATTGAGGACATACGGCTCTTGATGTGCAAATTCGCAGACGATGATAATACCATATTATAATAATACGCGTGTGATTACGTCAAGAAGTTGGAATTACGAACTACAATCCAATGCAGTCCCTTTGCTGATGCACTAGAAAAATGGATTTTCGGGCAATAACTTTGAAACGTAAATTGTACAAATTTGCTATCTCTACATACAATATAGAGTTAAATACATATAAAATCGTATGATAATTACAAAAAATAGTTGATAATATAGTATGTTTATCGAATATTATTTGTATTTTTGTAGCAAAATTACGAAAACAAATAAAATATTTAGGATATGATACGAGATTTTTGGGTAAAAAATTACCTTTCCATTCGCGACAAGCAAGAATTGAGTTTTTTAGCTAAGGGACCTTCATCGGAACTTGTTACAGAAGTTGCCGATGGGGTGTTCTTGTATAAATTAGGTGTCTTGTATGGTGCAAATGCTTCTGGAAAGTCAAATATGTTGATTGCTTTAAATGAAGTATTTCGCTTACTGGTGTTGCCTAAGTCAGATGCAACCCAAAGAATAAATGGCAGTATTCCTTTCATTCTCACAAAGAATGCCCCCATTGAGATGCATGTGTCATTCTATGCTAATGGCATCAGATATGATTACGATGTGGCATTTAACGAGAAATACATTTTGAATGAAGTCTTGTATTATTATCCCAAAAAATCAAAGTCATTGTTCTATGAGCGTTCATTTGTTGGCGAAAACATACAAGCCGATGTCAAGTTTGGCCCAAGTCTTAATTTACAGGTGAAGACCCAGGAAAGTATCCGAGAGAACACTTTGAATAACCATAGTGTCTTGTCTGTTTGCAGCAAGGCTGCGTTGAAAGAGGATATTGCACCATTCAATGTGCTCCATAGTTGGATTATGGATAATTATCATGATGTGGATGGTGATGGAGAAAAAGGAATTGTTGAAATCCTAAAGGATGCTTACAACACTCCCCCAAAGCGTAAATTCTATAACACAATGCTACAAAAGGCTGATTTGAACATTCTGGAATATAGACCTATTATAGAAGACCGTTTCGTTCCAACAGAATATCGGGAACGCATCCAAAAGGAGAACATTCCTCAAGAAATGAAAGAGGCTTTGCTTAAACCGACTGCCGATTCCGTAGCGTTTGTCAATCATTCTATTAATGGAGATTTTGACATACCACTCAAATGGCAGTCGAAAGGTACGATAAAATACATACGTATATTGGATGCATTATACGACATGATAACAAGTTCTCACGTGTATTATCTTGATGAATTAGGAGAGGATTTGCACAATGATTTGTTATACTACTATCTTAATGTTTTCATTTTCAACTCAGATAAATCGCAGTTGATTATCACGAGTCAGGAAACAACACTCCTATCTCAGGATTTAATCAATGAGAACAGAGGTGTCGTGTGGTTTGTGGAGAAGAACAAAGAGACCGCATCATCCGAGTATGCTCGTGGTGATTCATTTGGCTTACATAAGAACCTGTCGATATACAATTCGTATCGCATTGGGCGATTAGGTGCAAAACCAGAACTGGGTAGTATCTTTATAAATCTGGAGGACTGATATGGGAAAGCAACGTCAAACAGCACTCATCTTGGGAGAAGGACCAACCGAGTTCTTCTATTTCAAATCCCTGTGCGATGTATTTAAGCGTCTGACTATCAAACCAGACTATCCGAAACATACCAACATCAAGGAACTGGAAGCCAAGATTGCAGAGGGGGTGGCAATGGGTTACAGCCATATCTTCTGCATCATTGACATGGACACGAAGGATAAGGAACCAGAGCGTTCACAATACCAGAAGCTAAAGGCGAAGTACGCTAAGCCTATCGACAAACCCAAGAAAGGTATCTATTGCGAGGTAGAGTTTTTCGAGACTCACCGCTGTACAGAACTGTTCTTCCTCTATTACTTCCGCTACACCTCACGCCCCTACGATGAACAGGAGCCATTGCTTAAAGACCTCAACCAATGTGTCGAGTATCGGAAAACGATAGAGTTCTTCATCAAGACCAAGGGACTTCACGGTTACTTTGAGCGCAATGGCGGCAGTCTAGATAAGGCTGTGGTCAATGCCAATCAATCAATTGAGGAGAAAGAAGCCTCGGGTCGGGATTACACATACTCGGAGCTTGGAAGGCTGATGATGGAGTTGAAAGAGTTGGAATGAAAAGTTAATAATAGCACATAATTTACTGGCAAGTGTTGGTATATATATATGTAAATGTGTAACCAAAGTAAACAAAAGAATAATACATGGAGAGAAATATCAATAGTGTTTCAGAATCACAGTTCAGATTTGTAAATCTGTTGATTTAGTCTTTGCGAGAATCGTAACCTCGGTCAAAACTAATTAGAATTAAAATAACAATGGAAAGCCCCAAAGTATTTATATCATATAGCTGGACGACACCAGAACATGAACAGAGGGTGTTGGATATTGCGACGGAACTTGTTGAGAGTGGTATTGATACCATTTTGGACAAATGGGACCTGAAAGAAGGGGATGATGCAGATGTGTTCATGGAACAAATGGTGTCGGATCCTTCAATTCAGAAGGTACTGATAATCTGTGATAAGATGTATTCTGAGAAGTCCGACAAACGTAAAGGTGGTGCTGGTACAGAGGCACAGATTATATCAAGAAGGGTCTATGAGCAGCAGAGTAATGAGAACAAATTCGTAGTTGCCGCATTTGAGGTGAATGAAGAGACAGGTAAGCCTTACCTGCCAGTTTACTATGGTTCGCGTAAGTATATTGACTTCACCGATCCGAACAAGTATGCACAGAAGTTTGAGGAACTTGTTCGATGGGTATATAACAAGCCTTTGTTTGTGAAACCCAAATTGGGACGTGTGCCTGATTATATCCTTGCTGATGACAAGATAACATTAGGAACAACTGCCGCATATCGAAGAGCAATCTCTTTTGTTGCAGAAGGTCGGGCGAATGCTGCTGGTGCTGTTAGGGAATATCTGCACACATTCTCTGAGAATCTCCAATCTTTTCAACTGCCTCCATGTGATAATCATTCAGATTACTATGAGCATTTTATGACAAGCATAAAGGATTTTGTACCTTATCGTGATGAGTGGTTAGAGTTGCTGAAAAATGTATGTAGGAATGACTTGATAGAAGTGACCTTTGATAGTTATATGCGTTTCTTCGAGAGTATTCATCTTTACACTAAAGAGAGACGCGAAGTGACGTATGTGTATCAGGAGGAAGAGGATAATATGAAGTTTATAGAATATGAGCTGATGTTATGTTTCATCGCTATTCTTCTTAAAAACGAATGCTTTGTTGCAGTAGCAGACCTATTCAATACATCGTTTTATAACAAGCTAGGTAATACGGAGTATGATGTAACCTATACATACAGAGAGTTTGAACACTTTCTGTACACCACATATAACCAAAATCAGAATGCTTCACAGCGCTATTATTCATTACAAGCAAAGATAGTTCGTGATAGGATGGAATCATGTCCTGCTCTTTCGATTGAAAACATTTGCCAGGCTGATTTCGTGGCATGGTTGTATCATCTTACGCACAAACCTGATGAGAGCAGGTTTAGCCGTTGGTTCCCCCACTGTATACTTTATGCCTGTAATCAGCGACGTCCATTTGAGATATTTGCGCGTGCCGAATCAAACAACTATCTGGACAAGATAAAGGTGATTTTCGGATATGATGGTCTTGATGACTTCAAAGCATTATATGCTTACATTAAACAAAATGCGCAGAGTATAGTACCACGATGGGAGTTTGAATCACCCAATGTCAAACTTCTGATGAATGTGGAGAAGTTGGGATTAAAGAAGTAATACTGACAAACAAAGGAAAAAATGAAATACCCAAGTTGGAAAGATTTTGAATCTAAATACCCAGACTATCAGGAAATAGCCTTTGAGGCATTGGCTCGTATGTTGTTTAGATGCAGGTACGAGTTGGGGGATTCTTTGCCCTATTTCAAGAATCATGCGGGTAATGAAACCGAAACGATTGTAGTTGATGGCGAGGAAATTGGATTTCAGGCGAAGTATTTCGATAATGAGATCAATGCATCATTGATTGAACATTCAATTAAAACTGCGCACAACAATCACCCAAGCCAATCCAAGATGATTGTCTATACGAATCTTGAGTTTGGTAATCCCCGGAAGAGGGGTGAAACAAAGACTGAAAAACAGAAGAATATTGAACAGGTTGCTAAAGACTGCAATATTCAATTGGAATGGATGTATGGCGATAATATTCTTGATGCAGTTTTGAAAAATGAGCTTGCTTATGATGTATTCTTCAATTCAGAAAGCAATCTACAACATATTAGAGAGGATTTGTCTGCTTATAATAATTCTCAGTTAGACTATATAAAAAACCAAATAAACATCGAAGGCATAGCTTATAAATTTGATAGAAGTGTCGCAACGAATAGGTTGATGGCTTTGATTCCTGGCAATAACAATGTCATGCTGGCTGGCGAAAGTGGGTCTGGAAAATCGGCTGTATTGAAAGATTATTACGAGCAATATAAGGATAATAGAGACTATGTGTTCTTTATAATAAATACTGGTCAATTAAATGAGGTGGATCTAAACACTTTATTCCATCTTCATCACAATTATACCTTTGCAGAATTTTATAGCTATTTTGCTGAGGTTAAAAACAAAATTCTAGTATTGGATTCTGCTGAGCAACTTCTTGATTTGAATAATAGACGAGTAGCATTGATGCTAGTTGACAAACTGAAACGAGAAGGTTGGAATTTTATTGTCACTTGCAAGAAAAACTCACAAGAGGATTTAATTGCGATGTTGAAAGAAGATTTTCAATTGGATTTCATACTTCAGTCAGTTGACGCTTTGCAGGATTATGAACTTAATAATTTTGAGAAAGAAACTGGTATTAGGCTACCATTGGATGACAAACTCCGTCATCAATTTTCAATACCCTTTTATCTGGCAAGATACTGCGAGGTAGGAGGAACTGATAGCAATGAAAAGGCATTCCGTGAAAGAGTATGGAAGCAGAAAGTCAGAGGAATGTCATCATCTGGAAGAAAAATAGAGGCATGTCTATTTGAGATTATAAGAAGGAAGCAGACTACAGGTTTGTTTGTTATTCCAACAGACGGCCTTGATGTTGATTGTGTTGATAGCTTGATCAAGGAAGATATAATCGGCGAGATTGAACATCGTGGTGTGTTCGTAAAACACGATTTGTATACCGATTGGGCGTTAGATTATATGCTTCTTTCTGAACTGACAGATAAAGAATCAGTAGAATGTAAACTTGTTTCAAAACCGACTATTAGTTATGCCAATGCTTTTCGTAGATGGTTTACAGATAAGGTGAGCAGTAAAGAGGCCGTTGTTGATACCATCATAGGAGTGATGTTTGAGAAAGGCATTGATGACCGTTGGGTAAATACAATTTTGGAGGTTGTTGGTTCATCAGATGTTTATGCTCCAATTTTTATTAATAAGTACAAAACAAGATTAACTGAAGATGATTACTATTGGTTTAATACATTTGCGAATACAGTTAGTGTTTCATGCCATATAGTAACACAGTATCTGCCATATAAGAATGGCATTAGGATTCCAATAAGTAATTCTATTGGTTCTGGTTGGGAGGCTGTTATATCTTTCATCAACAACAATAAAGAGGATTATTATATAAACAATCTTTCTGTAGTTTATAATATCCTTAATGGATATTCAAATAAACGAAAGAAAAATGAAGAGATTGTCAAGATAGCTGGTCTTTTAGCTCTTAGAATATTTGATATTCTGGCTAATAAAAAAAATGGGAACCTCTATTTTTGGCAGATCAACATGAAAGATTGGGCTGCCTTAGTTTGTAGATATGCTATCTATATTCAAGATGAAATTAAAAGCGTACTTGCAAAAGTTGTCAAGAATTCATGGATTCATCATAATAGCCCATATCATGATATTGTAGAATTTCTTATAACTCCTCAAGATGCATTGGTGGACATCAATGCCTATTTTGTATGCAGAGAGCAACTTCTTGCAATACTTAAACTCTTCTGGTCAGAGTCTAAAGATAATGACAGATATTATAGTAATATTGGTACAGAGCTATATTTTGGTTTGAATCCAGAGGGTTCGGGTATGAACTATTTTCCACCGAGCCCATACCAAACGCCTATCTTGGGACTTCTTAATACAGAAAGCCTTGCTTCACTTGAAGATAATGCAACTCTTGACTTTGTCATAGAGTTCGTTGACGCATGCGTATTTTGTTTTGACAAAAGAGGCAAGCAGTTACAGAAGTTGGATGAAGTTACAGTTTCCTTTGATGATGGTTCACAGCACAAGGTATTGTGCTCTTCTATGCTATGGAATATGTATAGAGGATCATCTGGAATATCAGTGCCAAATCTGTTAGAGTCAATCCACATGGCTATAGAAAAATACCTGTTGGATCAGTTAGAAGGAGAAGAAAAGAAAAAAAATATAGAGAGGGTTAGAATGATCCTATGGCGTATTTTAAAGAATAGTCATAGTGCTTCTTTGTATGCCATAGTAACTAGCATTGTGCTGGCACATTACAATGAGTTGTTTGATTTATTCTTGTTCCTGATACAGGATATTAGGTTCTTACAATTGGATTTGCATAGACAGATTAATGAGTATCATATTGCATCGATGTCTTTTGTGTATATGAGTCACAAAGATTATGCGACAGAGCGTAAGAAATCTGCTGATATGGAACACAGAAAACTCCATCTTGAAAACTTGCTCACTCATTTGCAGATAGCTTACGAGAATAGCACGAAAGATGAAGACAAGATACGGCTGAATCAACTGCATTTGTGTGTAGATAAATTGCTGAATGATTACAAATCCATGAAGAAGGAAGCAACGTCAGACGAACCATACATCATGGAGCGTATCAATGTTCGTAAATGGACAAAATCCACAGTTACAATGGCTAATGGCATTGAAGCTATTCAGTATGAACCAGTCTTCCCGGAGCATCTTGTTAAGGACAGAGATTTGACTCAGAATGCTTCTGATGAGGCTATGTTTGGTCTTAACATAACCGTATGGGCGGACAAAATGCTTCGAGATGATATTGATAGCGCGAGGATGTATCAGTTCCATGATAAGCCCAAGGAGATTCTTAAAATTATTTCTGAGGTAGAGGATTCTCTTACAAAGAATCCAACTTTCATGGGTTTGTCAATGGGCAGAGAGTATGTGCCGTACATTGGTAGTGCCGCATTGTTAATTTACTATCGTGAGAAGATTTCACAAGAAGAAATAGAACTATGCTCACAAAGAGTGACAGAAGCGTTACTAAACCCTGATTTTCTGCTATCGGGATTGATGACTGGTTTCGATACGATATTAGAGGCAATACCTGCATTGATAGAACTATATCCAAACGAGAAAGATACCATTGCAGATATTATTCTTACGTATGCAAAGCGTAGAAAAGAAATTGGCAATTTCCGTTCTTGTGACAAGATTCGACAGATCATTGTCAAGCATAATCTTTGGGACAGACAAGCAGATTTTATGCTGTATGTCCAGATGCGTTTCTACGGTGGTTTGAGTTTGGCTCGTATAGAAGAGATTACTCTAAATGACGCAGAGACAATGCTGAGTTTATTGACAGAGATTCCAAAAGACAGGGTAATTGCTAATAAATGTTTAGTAAGGCTTTCCGACCATTGGAAGAGTACAGGTTTTGATTCTATGGACTATGAGAATCAGATATATGATTCGGATTTGATAGCAGCCTATCTTATGAATACACCTGAGAATGAAATACAACAACTGGCCTCTGTGTTTGGTGACTGTATGGCAAAGAAGCAAAGTCACGAATCCATCTTGTCTTCAATCTTGATTGACTGCATTTATACTAAGAGGTATGAGCAGTTCTGGAGAATTTGGTATGCATTTTTCCCATCCTTAGTAAAAAAAGCGATACTGCTTGATTCAAGCACAAAGATGGACTATTTGCTATGTCCGTCATTCCTGCGTGAGTCAAGTAATGATTGGTTCCAATTTGAGGAAGATAATATAGAGTTTTTCGAGAGAGTCGTTAATCAAGTTGACCATGATGACGATGTGTTATTCTGTGTACTGAAGGTGTTTGATACAATAGCAGAGAAATACCAAATGAAATCTATTCCTTTGGTCTATAAGTTGACACGAGGGGATTTGTCTTCATGGAATAGAAATAAGAAGGTAATCATAAGCTACATGAACATGTATGTAGATAGCCTCAATATACATCACAGGTCGGACATTATATATGACAAGAACTTATATGACCAATATTGTGCTATATTAGAGTTTATGGTAAAGAATCAATCAGAAACGGCTTCAAGAATCTTAAAGACTTTATAACAATGCCAGTAATATTAGACTATAGAAATACAATACAAAACTTCATACATGAGTCAGGTCGCAGCGTATGGGCAAAGGATTTAGTTGCTGCAGCTGTTACCAACAATGGATGTCTCACTGACAATCAAATTTTGCTTATTTGTGAAGACATTGAAAATGGAGTTACATCTCCATCCATTGCCCTACCAGGTAATATTGGAAGTGCGATACCTCGTATAGAGTTAAAGACGTTAAAACATGTGGCCAATGTAAACAGACTCGTCCCTAATCAGACAATACATTTCTGTCATGATGGCATAACGGTGCTGTTTGGAGCCAATGGTTCTGGCAAGAGTGGCTATTTTCGTATTCTTAACAAATTGGCAAGTGGTAGTATTAATTATTCTGTCATGCAGGATATTTTTAATGAGAACCCACAACCAATGTCTATAGAAGTGACTTATGCGGAGAATGGTACCGATCATACCGATGCATGGGATTTAATCTCTCCTCTATCAACACCTCTCGGACATATTAGTGTATTTGATACGAACTATGCCAAAGGTTTAACCAATGAACATGATTCTAACATATACCTGTTTGATAGTATGGGGCTGAACATCTATCGAGGTATTGCAGACGGTGTACGTAGGCTGAAAGAACTTGGCTATGATGTATCATCCGATGAGGCAGATGTCAATAATTTGTGCACAGCGAACTATAGCGATAAGTTGGTACGTGCACTTGAAATTCAATTTAGAGAGGAATTAAAAGGATTTGAGATGGACTATCTAAACGTGTCGTTACAGCTTTCAGACATAACAAATCCTTTATCAAAGATTAAATTAACCATTAAGAACAACCATGAGCTTGATGTAGTTCTAAGTGAAGCGGAACAGAAGTGTTGTGCTTTGGCTCTTTTCATTGCTGAGTGTGAATTGCTGGACGTAAAGCAGCCTGTCATCTTTGATGATCCTGTCAACAGCCTTGATGCATGTGTTATCGGAATGTTTGCTAATCGAATTGTACAAATGTCTTCTCCAATAATACTGTTTACACACAATACTCAGTTGCTGGCAGAAATAAAGTATGCGGATAATGTAGACTTATATAAAGATTCTTCATCAACAAGAAGAGCAGGAAAAAGAGGAGTATTGATCTATGAAGTGTTAAGAAACTGTCCTGAGGAAGTTGGCTATATTGTAAACTATCATGAATGCAAATGCAAGCACTATTTGGCAATAGCTAAGGATGTTTTGGATAACCATTCTAGTCCTTTAACACCCGTCTACCAAAAACAACTTGCCGACAACTTGCGTATGGCTACAGAATGGGTCGTGGATGAAGTTTTCTTCAGAAATCTAATTCCAAATAGATTTAGGGGACGATTCGATAATATCAAGTGGACAAAGTTGGAAGAAATGGTGGGACAGAATAGCGCAGATGTTCAAGCAGTCCATACAATTTATCAAAAGCTTTCTTCTGTGGGTAGCCATGTTGGTGCAGCTCATGTCCAAGCCCCATTGAGAAAAGATCAATATCAAGGATTTTATAATACTCTGAAAGTTTTAGTTGATAATGCTGGAATATAGTATTAACTATTCTTTGAAGTATTCAACAGGCACACAAGATTACCTATCTAGGCAGTTATCAGTGATTGAGTAGAGTGGAGCAAACTATAAACGTTTATCGTGGAATATAATCGGGAAAATATTATTGGACTCCATAAGTTACATTATTATATATTACAGTCCCCTAACCTGCAAAGAGAATTGGCGTTTACTGATTAATGCATGTACAGAGCTTGGGTGAAAACTGCATATTTTCATCAGTTTACTCCCGAAATATGACCTCAAAAGTAACATTAATTTTGCTTTCATAATCTTATATACCTTTGAATTTTGGGTAATAATTCAAAGGGTATGTACTTGGGACTCATCACTAGCTTTTAAGAGAAACAATAGCATGATGGATTAATCACTAAATTCGGGCGGAAACTGCGATAATTTGCATATTTCCGCCCAAGATATGATAGAATAGCCAGGCAATGACAAAGATGAGAAAGTATAGAATCAACTCATAGACTTACCCTGATTGATTAGATTGATTTGTTCCACTTTACCCGATTTTGAATGTCAGATTATATAAAAATCGTGAAATAACAACGGTTTTCGCAATGTTTCTGCTCGTAATCCAATAAAATTATATAACTTTGCGTCTAAATTAAATATATTCAAGAACTATGGTTAAGATAAATCGCTTAAAAGTAGTGCTCGTTGAAAAAGAGAAGAGTGGAAAGTGGTTGGCAGACCAATTAGGGAAGTCAACATGTACTGTTAGCAAATGGTGTAGTAATACAACACAACCTGATTTGCAAACTTTGGACAAAATTGCCAAGTTGCTTGATGTTAATGTCAAAGAACTTTTAAACGATACCGAAAAGATTTAATAATATGGCTGCAATAAATGACTTGATTGCTCGAATACAAGACCCAGACCTTCGCCAGCGAATTGAAAAAGAGGTGAAGGAGTTAACAAAGCAGAATAAATTCGGTCTTGTTTTTGAGAACCATATACCAGAAATGACTTTACTCTACGACTATCCTATCAGCCGTGGATGCAAAGTTATTCGCAAGTCTGATGATGACAAGAAACAGTCATAAAACCAAATAAGACATGTTTCTTGCCAAGTCATATTATGACTTTCGATGTATCGAACATTTGGGTCGTCAGATGGAAGAACCCATCTTCAATGCCCGATATTTCAAGTCTGCTACCTCCCATGCTTGATGCTCTCGCTATTGGGTTAGGTTGCCTCAAATGGAGATGACAAGAGATAGAGCCAAGCCTCCAATGAAAAGAAGAACATTCTTTGAAGTTGGCTCGAAGCGATGGGTCACTACTTTCTTCAGAGGTGTATTATCCATTGCGTGAAGTTTGTCCTGCACAATTTTTGATGTGGCATTCAGCTCTTGTTTCACCTGATTAATGGTACACTGCGCATCACAACTTTGCGACACGCTGCATTGAAAGCAACTGCGACTACAAGACCGTAAGCGTACTGCTCGGTCATGCCAATATTACAACAACCCTTAATCTCTATGTTCACCCGAACATGGAACAGAAGAAAAAGTGCATCACCAAGATGTTCAAGTCTCTTGGAAAATAGGGAAGAACAGGTGAAA
>ERZ1031933.349-NODE-349-length-13511-cov-13.784037_pt1 | contig 13511 bp, 7 predicted proteins | sample MGYA00517880_ERZ1031933 | MGnify/ENA primary metagenome ERZ1031933 (study PRJEB33719, sample SAMN04261283) | wastewater metagenome | biome: rural village; feature: human; material: feces | host: Homo sapiens | place: El Salvador | collected 2014-01-14 ... | reverse complement strand
ACTTCTGCCGCTCAGGCTTTGACAGGTAAGGCTGCCGGTGTGAACATCATTACTCAGAGTGGTGCGCCAGGTGCCGATATCAACATTACAGTGCGTGGTGGTACGTCTATCACACAGAGCACAAAGCCACTCTACATCGTGGATGGTTTCCAGATGGAAGATGGTTTGAGAAATGTCGATATCAACGATATCGAGACCATCGATGTGATGAAGGATGCTTCTGCTACCGCTATTTATGGTGCTGCTGGTGCCAATGGTGTAATCCTTATTACTACCAAGAGCGGTAAGGCCGGTAAGACTGAGGTTTCTTACAATGGTTATGTTAGTTTCCAGCGTCTTGGCAAGAAGCTCGACCTGCTTGGCGTTCAGGATTACGTGAAGTATCAGTATGAGTTCCAGACTCTTCGTGGCAACGAGGATGCTTTCGCAAGCCTTTTTGGTGGCAGCGTAAGTGATGCCGACTTCTATACAGGTGCTTATGACCGTATAGCAAGCGAATATGGCAACCGTGCCGGTATCGACTGGCAGGACGAGGTGTTCGGATCTACTGGTGTGGCTCAGACACATAATATCAATATCTCTGGTGGTAGCGAGAAGACAAAGTATATGCTCAGCTACAACTATACTGGCGAGGATGGTATCATGGCAAAGCATGGTTACTATAAGAACAGTGTCCGCGCCAAGATCAATCACGAACTTTGGAAGGGCGTACGCTTCGATTTCTCTTCTGCTTTGCAGATGACCAAGCTCGAAGGTGGCGGTTCGCTTGGTGGTACATTGAAGCAGACTATTCTTCAGCCTGTAACAGGTGGTGTTCGCTTTACCAACGAGCAGATGCTTGGCGAAGACCTCACAGATGCTTTCGATGCCATCCCTGGTAGTAACAACTACGACTCTAACAACCCAATTCTTACCAATAACGCTATCACAAACGAGAAATTTACTCGTCTTGCTACTGTGAATGCTGGTATTGAGTTTGATATTATCAAGAATCTGACATGGCGTACAGCAGGTAGCTATCAGTGGAAGCAGACTCGTACCGACTATTGGGACGATGGTTCTACCAAGACTGCAGCAGCCAACAAGAGCCCTTATGGTTATGGCAAGCGCAACAATGCAGAGGCTTACCAGTGGCAGATTACCAATACGCTGAACTACTCGTTCGACCTCAACAAGGATCATCACTTCTCAGCTCTGCTGGGTCAGGAGACTACTTATTGGGAGACCATGAAGCTCGAAAACGAGTATCGTGAGTTTTCTGATGGAAACTTCGGTTTGAATGATGTCAGCATGGGTATTCCTGCAGTATGGAAATCAGGTAAGAGCCGTCGTGGTCGTGTATCTTGGTTCACCCGTGTATCTTACAACTATCTGGACCGTTATCTTGTCAACGCGACACTTCGTGGTGACGGCTCTTCTAAGTTTGCCAAGGGCAACCAGTGGGGTTATTTCCCATCTGCATCTGCTGCATGGCGTATTTCAGAGGAACCATTCATGGAAGGTTTGAAGGATATCTTCGACAACTTGAAGCTCCGTGTAGGTTATGGTACGGCCGGTAACGATAACATCGACGACAATATGTATGCTACTTCTTACGGCTCTGGCCATTATGGTATTGGCGGTAAGGACTATATCACTTATGTTCCAGGTAAGACTCTTGGAAATAAGGACCTCAAGTGGGAGAAGACAGAGACTGTCAACGTAGGTCTTGACGTTTCGGTATTTGGCAGTCGCCTCAATGTAGGTATCGACTGGTACAACAATACCTCTAAGAACCTGCTTATCAAGAACCAGATTCCTTCTTCTACAGGTTATACAACACAGTATCAGAATGTAGGTTCTATCCGTAACCGTGGTGTGGAAATTGTTATCAATGCAACACCAGTTCGTACAAAGGACTTCACATGGTCAACAGATTTCAATGTAGCTTTCAACCGCTCTAAGGTGCTCGATATCTATGGTGGCAGCAGTGAGTCAGACTACTTTATCCAGGATTACGAGTCTCGCATGGGCTTCAAGATTGAGAAGGGAAAACCTCTCGGACAGTTCTATGGTTTGGTATATGATGGTCTTTACACCACAGCCGACTTTATCCAGAACGAGGATGGTACTTACAAGTTGAAGGATGGAATTGCCAGCTTGAAAGGTTTCGACCGCAAGGCTGTGAAACCAGGTGATGTGAAGTATAAGACATTTGCAGGTGAAACAGATAAGAATGGCAACCCTGTATGGAGTGTTAACGACCGTACCGTTATTGGTAATGCAGCTCCTGACTTTACAGGAGGTTGGAACAATACCTTTACCTATAAGGGCTTCGACCTGACCGTCTTCATGAACTTCTCGGTAGGCAACGATGTGTTCAACATGAGTACTCAGCGTTTTGTTGGTCCTTATCTTGCCAACCAGAACACCATTTCAGATATGGCTAATCGCTATACCCTCATCGACCCACTCACAGGTAAGGAGTCTACCAACCTTGCTCGTTTGGCAGAGTTGAACCCAGGTGAGGACAATGGCAGCCGTATGTGGAATATTTCTTCCAATAACAAGTATGCCATCTCCGATCATAGCAGCTATTATATCGAGAATGGTTCATTCCTTCGTCTGAACACCATCACTTTGGGTTATACATTCCCTAAGACATGGTTGAAGAAGATCTACTTGCAGAAGGCTCGTGTATATGCGACGATGAACAATATCTGCACTATTACAGGTTACTCAGGCTATGACCCAGAGGTTTCTGCTTCAGGAAGCGCCCTGACTCCTGGTGTGGACAATTCTTCTTACCCACGTGCTAAGAGCTGGGTAGTAGGTGTAAACTTAACATTCTAATCAATTCATTCTAACAAGAGTAATATATGAATAAGATATTAAATATATTAGGTGTTACGGCCATAGCTTTGACCATGACATCTTGCCAGGACTGGTTGGATATGCCATCTGAGTCATCTGCTGACAGCGGTTCTGTCTTTGAGACAGTATCCCGTGCAGAACTTGCCACAGTGGGTGCTTATGCCAGCCTCCATACTCAGGAGCTGGGCTATCAGCTGCTTGAGGGTACAGACGAGTGTGCCTCAACAGAGAGCAACTCTAAGTATGACGTTTCCAACTACAACTTCACCAACGTCACAGGTATGCTCAGCAATACATATACTTCTATGTATGCAGCCATCGAGTATGCTAACGTTTGTATTCAGAAGTTGCCCGGTATGAGCGTTCCTGAGAGCGAGAAGGGTAAGGTGAATGCGCTCCTTGGCGAAGCGTTGGCCATCCGTGCCTATGCTTACTGGAATCTGATTCGCTTCTATGGCGACGTTCCTTTCACAACAGTTCCAACATCTGAGTTGACAACCTTCACTTCTTCACGTACCGACCGTGATGTGATCTATGATCAGTGCATCGCTGATTTGCAGAAGGCTGTAGAGCTCCTGCCATGGCAGGGTGAGGCCAATGCTCCTTCTACACCTGAGCGTTTCTGCAAGAACTCTGCTTATGGCATCTTGGCCCGTGTGGCTCTCTATGCTGCTGGCTACTCTCTGCGTTGGGACCTCAACACCTACGATGCTTCTACCTTGCACATCGCACGCCGTGACGATGCTGCACGTGTGAAGGAACTTTATCAGATTGCAGCTGATGCCTGCAAGGCCGTTATCGAGAAGCGTCAGAATGGCTTGCTCGACAACTATGACCAGTTGTTCAGAGATTTGGGCAACCAGACTTACAACAAGGAAACCATGTTGGAGTATGGTTGGTATGGCGAGAATGCTACCGATGTAAGAACAGGTTATGTCAATGGTATCCCAACTTCAGGAAACGACAACTCTGAAGGCGGTATGGGTAAGGGTGGCTCACAGATGATGGCTTATCCTACTCTCTTCTTCGACTATGACAAGGATGACCAGCGTCGTGATGTGTCTGTCTGCAACTACGGCATCGTGCTTAGTGCCAAGGGCAATAAGTATCAGATGAATACTTACAATGGTATGGGTGTGGGCAAGTACCGCATCAACTGGAAGAAAGAGATGGGCGCAACCAACAGTAAGCGTAACATCAATTTCCCATTGCTTCGCTATGCCGACGTATTGTTGATGTATGCTGAAGCTCTGAACGAGGTGAACAATGGTCCTACTCAGGAGGCCATCAATGCAGTGAAGGAAGTACGCAAGCGTGCCTTCCGTGGCAATGAGGTCAAGGCTGCTGCAGGTATTCCTACCAACCATGACGACTTCCTCACCTTCATCCAGAAGGAGCGTAAGCTCGAGCTTTCCAACGAGGGTCTGCGTCGTACCGACCTTACTCGCTGGGGTAAGCAGTATGAGATGCTGATGGCAGAGAAGCAGCGCTTGGTAAACTTGGCAAAGCGTGATGGTGAATTTGCCAACGTACCAGTTTATCGTGCTTACGAACTGACCACCACACCTAAGTTTGAGGATCCTACCATCGGTTTGAGTTATATCGACTTGTCACAGGCTGATGTTGAGACTTTAGGGCTTTCTGCAGACCAGATTAAGACTCTGAAGATTTTGAACTCAAGTAGTAAGGGCTCTCTTAAGAATGTGAAGCTCTATGAAAAGGATGGCAAGCTTTATAGTACTGTTAACAAGCCCGAAGGTGCTGTAGAGCATTCTTACACCATCCTCAATATGTTCAGTATCGTTTCTATTAAGCAGAAGGGTAACCTGTGTGTAGAGGACGTAACTGGAGTGTCAAGCAACAATGCCTGGATTACAGGTAATTCTGGTGTGTTCTATGGCTTGCAAAAGAATATGACTGAGCTGATGCCGTTCAATACCACTAAGATTCTTGATGTAAACGCAGGTCTTGAAGGTCAGCAGCATCCAGCTTACAAGTAAAGATTGTTTTTAGTACAGTACATACATTTCGGTAAATAAGAATTATTTTTAGTAAAAAGGGACGAACTCGCGATGAGATCGTCCCTTTTCTTATGCTATGAATGGCGTTATTTCAGCAGGTTGAAGATACCTTTGCCCTTGTTGAGCAGGTTCTTCATCTTTTCTTATAGAGACAAACTTCCGAGAAACCTACTGCCAACTGCTTCGCCTAACCCTTATTTAGCTAAATATAAGTTACAACTAATGAAATATAGCTTATATTCGACTAAATATAGGTAGTGTCTCATGCTTGGGAGCAGTCTTCCATGAACTTTGTGATAGGCTTTCCATGGTTTTGTGTTAGGGAGAAGTGATTTTTGTGGTAGGGAGATGTGGTTTTTCCAAGTATTTGGCGTATCTTTGCACCGTGTAAAGAACTAATCTGAATAATGAGATACATTAATTTCCTTATGGCGGCGGCTTTTGCCTTGCTCGCCAGTTCCTGCCATGATGGCGGAAAGCGTGGCGTTGGCACGGAGCCTATGGCGCAGATAGCGGCGGAGAAGCATGCCGAGATACTTTCCCTTCCCATAGAGGTGAAGGCGAAGAGGGTAACCATTCAGGAAGGATTGCCCTCTAATGTCGTTAGCGATATGCAACAGGACCAGAAGGGCTTTCTGTGGTTTTCCACGCATAATGGACTCGCCCGCTACGACGGTAACGTGGTAACAACCTATTTGGACAACGACAGTACTGGCGTCTCTGCTTTTATCGGTCGTACGAAGAAGGCTTTGGAGGATGTTACCTATAAGAAGTTGTGGGTGTATTCTTCTTCTGAGAGATTAACTTGCCTGAATATGGTGGACGGCGAGGTGGAGAAGTATTGTCCGGAAATAGAGAAGCTTCATTTCACTAAGTGGAAGCTGGTCTGTGACGGAATGTTCTGGCTTTGGGGAGCCAAAGATGGAGCCATGTTGGTAGACTATCGCAGCGGCTCTTTCTTGACACGTAGGTTTTCCCAGGCAGAAATAGGTTCTTCCCGAGTCCCCCTGATAGACAGTCTGGACAAAGACAATGTGGTGCTTTGTACTACGGACAAGGTTTTCCTTTATTCCGAAGGTCGTCTGTCCTGCATAGCCAAGGGCATGAGAATGTCGCGTACGCGCCCCTTCCATCATAAGATGCTGATGGTTTCGGAGAAGGGCGATGTCTATGTTCTTCGACAAGGCAAGCTGCAGCGATTTTCCCATGTAGCCTATGTTGACGGTGAGGTAGCCACCGGCGATTTGCTCTTGGGCAACAGATGGATACTTTTTACCAACCGCCGCTCTTTCTCTATCGATGTGCGTACGGGAAAGGTTGTTGAGTGTGAGGGCGAATGGCTTATCCCCAATGGCAGGGTGTTGACTGATAACAAAGGCCGTAAGTGGATATACAACAAGACGGGCGTGCTGCGCTTGGTAAGACAGGACAAGCTCGTACCCCTGATTCTCTTTTCACAGCAAACCACCAATTATATCGACCATGAGCGATTTCATATCGTAGAGGACAATCATGGACTCATCTGGATTTCCACTTATGGCAAGGGGCTTTTTGTGTTCAATCAGGACCTGACCCAAAGCCAGCATTTCGTGGCAGACAAGTTGGGAGAGTCGCCTATAGCCTCCAACTATCTTCTCGGCATTATTGCCGACCGTCACGATGGAGTGTGGGTAAGCTCAGAATACGGAGGCGTGTCGCACATCCAGGTGATGGACAAGGGTGTGGAACGCATTTATCCTAATGGCGAGGGCAATATGGACTTTTCGAATGTCGTTCGAATGGTGAAGAAAATGAATGACGGCACAGTCATGGTGGGCACCCGTGCGGGAAGTCTTTACCACTATAGTGCCGACATGAGCCAGGTGTTGGGCAAGAGCCACTTCGACTCGAATGTTTATGGTATAGTCCAGATGCCTAATGGTGAAACCTGGATAGGCACCCGTGGCAAGGGAATCTATGGAGCAAAAGGACTCGACTTTAAGGACAGAAACGTCTTCTGTATGGCTTCCGATGCCAAGCATCGCATGTGGATAGGAACCTTTGGCAAGGGATTGAGCCTTGTCATGCCACGAAAGGATGGCTATGAGGTGAAGACATTCTTTGCCGACAGCGTGGGGCTTAACGAGGTGAGATGCATGGTGATAGATAAGCATGGCGTGCTTTGGTGCGGAACATCGGGAGGTCTTATCCGTATTCCTGTCGATGAGTTTGTGAAGGATGCCAGCCGATATAATGCTTACGTGCGTGATTATGAAATACGTGATGTAATTGTCGATAGACAGGGACGTCTGTGGCTCTCTGCATCGGGCGACGGACTGGTACAGGTAGAGCCGGGTGATGGTGAGGCAGAGCCTAAGTTCCACGTCTTCAATACCTCGAATGGACTGGTCAACAATTTGGTTCAGTCGGTGGTGGACACACCTGATGGCAATCTTTGGGTTTCTACCCAGCAGGGAGTGACAGCCTGGAATGCCCGCAAGAAGTCGTTTGAAAACTATATGTTCTCACGCAACCCTATGGGCAATGTATATAATGAGAACTCGGCAGTATGTCTTGATGACGGCAGAGTGGTGCTGGGTGGCAACTATGGTCTTACCATTATCCAGCCTTCACGTCTGAGCCATGTCAGTGGTCTCACCGATGTGGTCTTCACCTCTTATCCTTATTCCGATGAGATAACGCTGACCTATGAGCAGCGTTCGCCCAACATACATTTCTCTACGCTCGACTATTCCGATGTGCGCAATGTGAAGTATACCTATCGTCTGGAAGGCTTCGACCAGGCATGGAGCAAACCTTCGTCCACGCCCTGGGCGGCTTATCAGAAACTGCCAGCTGGCAAGTATGTTCTGCATGTCAAGGCATGTACGTCGGATGGCACCTGGGGTAAGGAGAGTACGTTGGTTATTCGTGTCAAGCCTCCTTTCTATCTTACGTCCTGGGCGATAATGATTTATGTGCTGCTTGTTCTGGGTGTCATCATCTTGGTGGTGAAGTTTGTACACGACAAGAATGTGCTTCGCAACCGAATCCGTCTTGAGCAGGAACTCACTCGCTACAAGTTGGTCTTCTTCACCAATATAGCCCACGAGTTCCGTACTCCTCTCACTCTGATGCAAGGCTCGCTCGAGAAGGAGAAGCGCATCATGAAAGCCAACCGCTGGCAGACAGAGTTGGAGAAGACTATACGGGTGATGGACAAGAGCGTGCAGCGTATGTTGCGACTCATCGACCAGCTCTTGGAGTTCCGAAAGATGCAGGCTGGTAAGCTGAAGCTGTCCTTGCAGGAGACCGATGCCGTGATGTTTGTCAAGGGCATCTGCCGTATGTTCGACGATGCTGCCGAATCGAAGCAGATTGCTTACAGGTTTGAGTCGTCAGAGCCGTCACGTGCGATGTTCCTCGACCAGCAGATGATAGACAAGGTGGTGTTCAATCTTTTGTCCAACGCCTTCAAGTACACCCCAGCCAAGGGAAGCATCTCCGTAAGCCTCTCTTTCACGGATGTGATGACCATCCGTGTGGCTGACACGGGAGTGGGCATTCCTCAGGAGAAGCGGGCCCAGCTCTTCAGCCGATTCATGCAGAGTAGTTACACGGGCGAGAGCTTTGGCATCGGACTGCATCTTACTCATGAACTTGTGAAGACGCATCATGGCGAGATAGCCTATCAGGAAAACGAGGGAGGAGGATCGGTATTTGTGGTCACAATTCCTCTACAGAAAGACAGCTACGAGGCTTCCGACTTCCTGGTAAAGGACAGCCCTATCCTGAAGGCAGACTTGGCAAAAGAACGGGACGGACAGGAAGAAAAAACAACTGATGCTGTGCCTTCTGCACCATCTGCTCCGCTCAACCGTCGTACCATTCTTCTGATAGAAGACGACAACGATGTACGTGAGTTCCTGCTCTCTGAACTGGAGAGCTGTTTCGACCTGAAGGTGGCTTCGGATGGCAAGGCGGGTATTGCCATGGCTAAGGAGTTGGATGTCGACTTGATAGTAAGCGACGTGATGATGCCAGGAATGAATGGCTTCGAGCTTACCAAACGACTGAAGAACAGTTTTGAGACGAGTCATATCCCTATTATTCTCCTCACTGCCCTTAGTACTGACGAGAATGTGCTCGAAGGAACAGAGTCGGGAGCCGACGCTTACATTACCAAGCCGTTCAGCCCGCAGTTGCTCATGGCTCGCATTCTGCAGTTGCTCAACCAGCGTGAGATACTTCGTCAGAAGTTTGGCAAGGAACCGCAGGAGATTCGCTCAGCCATGCTCAGCAACGAGCAGGACAGCTTGTTTGTCAAGCGTCTTGACAGTATCGTCTACTCTCGCCTTGGCGAACAGGACCTTTCTGTCGACAAGGTGGCAGGACTGTTGCACTTGGGACGCACCATCTTCTATAAAAAGGTAAGGGGAACTACGGGCTATACACCTAATGAGTATATCCGTGTTATCCGACTGAGAAAAGCCGCCGAACTGCTGAAGGAGGGCGAGAAGAATGTGTCGGAGGTGGCTTATGCGGTAGGTTTCGACAATCCGTACTACTTCAGCAAGTGCTTCAAGGAGCAGTTTGGTATGCCGCCATCGCAGTACAGAAGTTAAGGGGGCTTCTTTGAGAATGTTCCTTCAGGAGATTTTTTCAGGAGTTAAAGGAGTTAAGGAGTTAAAGGAGTTAAGACAAATGCTTAGTGGGTAACGTCTATTTCTGTAGGTAAGGGACTAATGTCCTGCGTCTTATCCAAATAGACTGTTGTCTTAACTCCTTTAACTCCTTTAACTCCTTAACTCCTTTAACTTCTTCTAAAAAAACTACTTGATGGCTTTACCATTTAGTTTCACTTTGTTGAGCTTGCAACTGCCCAATACCGATGTGTCCATAATTCCTACAGGGTCGGTGACATCGATGTTTTCGAATGAGAAACTACCCAAGTCGTAGTTTTCTGAAGGTATCATTGTGTAGAACTGTTTAGTGCTCTTCACCTTGATATTCTTCATCTTCACGTTGTTGATGACTGAACGGGGCATGTCGTCTCTGTCTTTCTTGTCGTAGAACTGGGTCCAGATACGGGTTCTGATGCCGAAGGTAACTACTCCTGTGCAGTTTTCTGCCAGTACATCCTCGTATCTCTGTGGTGTGTCGGGGCGCATCTTGAAGAGCAGAATGTTGCTGGTTTCGTTGAACTGGCAGTCTCTTATAATCACATTCTTGGCATCATAGCACTCGCTTCCGAAGGTGACACCTCCTCCGGCTTTCTTGAAATAGCAGTTCTCTACGATGACGTTGCGGCAGGGAGCATTGGTGCTGTCCTTGTCTACGAAGGTTCCCTTGCCGCCTTTCAGACACACACCGTCATCGTTCACGTTTACCCAACAGCCTCTTATCAGCATATCCTCGCATCCATCGATGTCTATGGCGTCGGTGCTTGGACCTTTAGGATAGCCGCTTGTCGGTGCGTAGATATACAGGTTGAGGTATTTCACGCGCTTGCACTTGTACAGATGGTTGGTCCAGAAACCAGAGTTCACCATTCTGATGCCGCTTACCTTTACGTCGTTGGAGTTGGAGATGTAGACCAGTCTTGGGCGGAGAGCCTCCAAGTTGGTACACTTCTTGATGACTTTTCGGCGCAGCCAGAACTCATCGTAGAATTTATGTCCGTTGCCGTTGAGGGTTCCCTTGCCTGCAATGGTGAAACCATCGTGATGATCGGCATTGATGAGTGCTGCAAAATAGTCTAAGGTCTGACCTTCCAGTCGAGTCTTCACTATCTGATAATGGGTGATGGCATCGCTTCCTTTCAGTGTGGCGTTCTCTTCCAAATACAGGTTGCAGCCTGGTTTGAAGAATAGTGAGCCTGTAAGATAAGTGCCTGCAGGCACCACGATGACTCCGCCACCATTGGCATGACAACGGTCTATGACTTCCTGAATCTTCTGGGTCTGAATGATGGTTGAGTCATTTATCACTCCATAATCGGTAATGATGTAGGGCTTGCCCATGTCCTTCAGTTCCACACCAGTGGTGTCGGCAAACCATGAAGAGATAGGTGTGCCGTCGGGGAAAGTGCTCGTCTGCTTCTTGGCTGAGCAGCCGAGCGAGATAGCGATAGCTGATAAAAGAATGCAAATCGTTTGTTTCATATTTACTTGTGATTAGTTTTTTTGCAAAGATAATGCAAATCGAATGCAGAGCATCAAGCTTGCTTGAATGTTATGCTGAGATGCCGCTTATCTTCTGCAAAGATACTGGTTTCATCGTCCTTCTTTCCTATAGTTTCATACGTAATCCTAAAAAATAATCCATCAGGATTTGTTGGAGTCAGTTATTTGTACTACTTTTGCATCAAATAGTTTTTATTATTCAGTAAAACACCATTTAGAAGATGTTGGAAAGTCATTATTATAAGGACCTTATAGAGGCTGGCTGCGATGAGGCTGGTCGTGGTTGTCTGGCTGGCAGTGTCTATGCGGCTGCTGTCATTCTGCCTCCTGGTTATCAGAATGAAGCGCTCAACGACAGCAAGCAGCTTACAGACAAGAGGCGCAAGGCTCTTCGCAAGCAGATAGAGCGTGATGCCGTGGCATGGGCTGTAGGAATTGTTACCCCCGAGGAGATAGATAAGATCAATATCCTCAATGCCAGTATCTTGGCGATGCACAGGGCGCTCGATCAGCTCAAGGTTCGTCCTGAGGCAGTTATTGTGGATGGCAATCGTTTCAAGCCATACCATGATCTGCCTTACACCACGATAGTGAAAGGCGACGGCAAGTATATGGCGATAGCTGCAGCAAGCATTCTGGCCAAGACCTATCGTGACGACTATATGGATGTCCTTGCCGAGGAATATCCTCAGTACGACTGGAAGAGCAACAAGGGTTATCCCACCAAGAAGCATCGGGCAGCCATCAGGGAGTATGGGGTTACGCCTTATCACCGCATGAGCTACAATCTCTTGGGCTCGGGCGAACTTTCACTTGAGTTCAAGGACTAAGTGACGGTTAATGAAATCAATTTATATTTCCTCTTGAAAACTCTTCTTGCACAGATGCAGGCAGAAGGCGAAACTGCCCAAGAAAGCGGCTCTTAATGCCAGATTGATGTCGGCAGGCAGTATGCCCAGCACGAATGTAAACTGGGTGGCGATGAGGAGGAGGGTCTGCTTCATGCTCACTTCCTTTTCCATGATGATGGAATAGTAGCTTTGCAGCCATTCTATGGGTTGCTTGCCGCTTTGCAGCAAACTCTTGATACTGCTTATCAGGTTCTTGCTGCCGTCCACAACGCTCTTGCTGCCGTTGCTGATGCTGTTTACTACGAAGTTGATGTCGGCTGAAGTGCCCAATGTGATATTCTTTTCCATAATTCTTTATAGTTTTATAGTTTCCTTACTGTATGAAAGCCCTTTTACAGGTCTTTCTTTGTTTCTGAGGGCAAAATTAGGAGGCTTTCGTGCAATATATGTTCACTTTCTGAGTTCTTATGTTAAAAGTGAGTGGCTGTTAAGCTCTATTAACATAAAAAGCAGTCTTCAGCCTCTTGCCGACTCATCAACTTATCACATTCAGGCTTTATGCGACACGACAAACTGGAAAAAGAAATGAACCTGATGCTTCTCCTTACCGAGAACCATCGTTATGATGTGGATACTCTTTGCGAGCGTGCGGGCATTTCGCGACGTATGCTGTATTATTATTTGGAGAGTTTCCGCGACTGGGGCTTCAAGGTGGAGAAGAATGGCAGGATATACAGTCTTGACAGGGAGTCGCCATTCTTCAAGCATCTCTTCGAAACCATCAACTTCACCGAGGAGGAAGCCCTCACCATGCTCTCTATATTAAATAAGGTGGAAGACAATAATGCCATCGTGGAGCGACTGCGCCGTAAGTTGGATCGTTTCTATGACCTCAACATCCTTGCCAATCCTCAGTTGCGCGAGCAGGCTGCCCATCATGTCGGCGTGCTCTACGATGCTATCAAGCGTCATCGGCTTGTCAAGATAGAAGGTTATTCCTCGCCTCACAGCAAGAGTTGTACCGACCGGGTGGTGGAGCCTTTCCTTATGATGAACAACAATAATGATGTGCGCTGCTATGAACTTAGTTCCAAGATGAACAAGACGTTCAAGGTGTCGCGTATGGGCAATGTTATCCTGCTCGATCTGGAGTGGGGCAACGAGGCCAAGCATCGCCAGATGTTTACCGATCTCTTTATGTTTAGTGGTGATGAGCGGTTGCCAGTCAGGTTGAAACTCGACCGTCTGGCATATAGTCTGATGATTGAGGAATATCCAAAATCAGCCGAATTCATCGTTGAATTGCCCGATGAAACCGATAATAATGAAGGAAAAGCTCCCAAGTACTGGCTGTTGTCTATGGATGTGGCAAGCTACTTGGGTATTGCCCGTTTTGTCTTGGGACTGTACAGCCATATCGAGATTATCGACAGTCCTGGTTTTCAAGATTTCATAAACGAAGAAATCAGGAAGATGTACCACCGCAGTCTTTAATGAAACAAGCCGATGGCTGGTTGCTGTCGGCTTTTTCCTGCAGACAGGCTTTTATATTAGAAGTAGAAGTTTCGCCCCACACGCCCTGAAGGGGCAGAAGCTCTTAGCCCAGGGCAGCGCCCTGGGTT
>ERZ1031933.343-NODE-343-length-13564-cov-11.396254_pt1 | contig 13564 bp, 10 predicted proteins | sample MGYA00517880_ERZ1031933 | MGnify/ENA primary metagenome ERZ1031933 (study PRJEB33719, sample SAMN04261283) | wastewater metagenome | biome: rural village; feature: human; material: feces | host: Homo sapiens | place: El Salvador | collected 2014-01-14 ... | reverse complement strand
TCTCTCTACATTATAAAACAATCGCGTTTTATAAATATATATATGTGGCACGGCTATCTGGGATAGATGGCCGTGCCTTTTTATAGCTTCACATGCTTGTCTAACCAGATAGAAAGTAGGGGGTCGGCGATGCTATATATCTTCTCGTTGCGAGTCAACACATCATCCTCCAGCAGTTTTTGTACTGCCGACTGTGTGGCACTCGGTGACTTGAGCCGATGTTTCTTGGTAAATGCGGCTGAAGAGATGCTCTTCACCTCACCTTCATCATGGATGGCATACAAAACCTCCTTTTGAGGCTCGGATATATAAGCTAGAAGCTCACGGATGCGATAGTCGTTCTCTGCCACGAAATCATTAACCAGTTGGTCGATGAGCGATATGTCGCAGGTCTCGCCTTGTGGAGTCAGCGCATAGGCATCCTTCAAGATGCGCTGGATATACAGGGTTACACCATGGAAAGTGGTGTATGCCTTCTCGATAGCTTCAGGAAGAATGTCCTTGTTGGCATCCTTGAAATGACCTATGGCAAATGACGTATAGATGGGTAACTCGATGGCTTCCAACTGCATCAACTTCGCACTTTGGAAGAAGGGGCGGCGTGAAGACAGAAACATTTCCTCCAATATCGTACGTTGGCTTCCTGCAAACACAAAGTTGGCGTTGCTTGTCTTCTGGATATACGAGCGTAGAATAGCTTCTATGTTTTTCTCAGGATACTTGGTGATCTGTTGAAATTCATCTATGACAATCAGACATCGTTTGCTAGCTTGGTCGATGAACTCGAATATCTCCTTGATGGTATATTCCGGCAAGTTGATATCGCCTAATTTGATGTCGAAAGTAGGCGTGTTCTGCACTGGGTCATAGCCAAAGCTGGCGGAAAGTGAATGGAGTGTCGAGATAAACAGCCTTCTCATCTTGTCGCTCTTGGAGGCTATCTTGTCATAGATGGCTGTGCCAAGTGTGTAGATGAACTCCTTGAAGCAAGTGGTGTGGAGAATATCTACATTGATGGTGAAGTAGTGGTCCTCGATGCTTTCTTGGTGGAATACGAAGTCAACCAAAGCAGTCTTACCCATTCTTCGAGGTGAGGTAATAACTACGTTCATTTGGTTTTGTATGGCTATATTGAGCACTTCCGTCTCTTTGACACGGTCGCAGAAATAGGGCTTTGGAATCGTACCTGATACGATGAAAGGGTTGATGTTGATGGTCATATCTCTGATGCTTTTTGGTGCAAAGATAATACTTTTATTCTATTATCCAAAACAAATTATCTTTTTTTGATAATTTGTTTTGGATAATCATGCCTTGATAACATCTTCAGGCAAGATAATTCTCATTCATAAATAGGTGGCTTGCAAAGTAGATACTAAAAATAAGAGATGTGCTCTGTGATTATATTAATTTCTGTTTTTTCCCCGCAATTTTCCCTATTACCCCCGATTTTTTCCCTGTTTTTCCCCGAAACATTCCCTGTAGCGGGGAAAACTTGCAAAATGCCCCTTTTGTTTTATATCTTTGCATTGTCAAAACGAGAGGCAGAAGGTGGCTGGCATAAAATTTAAATGAAATGCGCCAAATAGGTTTCACCCTTCACCTTGTATTCGTAACTCGCTAGATAATAGGTTGTTGCGAGATTTTGAGGAAAACCAAGGGTTCACCTAGGCTTCACCCAAGCTTCACCTGCCAAGACCAGAGGGGCTGAAATTGACGAGAATATTCATTGTTCTAATAATATAATAATTAATGTACATGAAAACAGAAACGATTAATGAAAAGAAGTCATCCTTGATGATGACAAGTAATGAATCTACTATCTACATGGTAGAGAGTTTTATGGAAGAGCACTATGCCTTCCGACGCAACTTGCTCAGCGGCAAGACCGAAATGGCTGTCTTGCTGAGCGAGGAAGAGACTCCTAACGATGAGGCTTCTTCAAATGCAGAGAATGGAGAGACCTCTCTTCAAGATGGCGACCTAAAGTGGGAGGTGATGACCAAGGAGAAGGTCAACTCCATCGTTCGCACTGCCAAGAAGCTGGGAGTGGGAGGTAAGAAGTCGCCCCGTCAGGACATCGAGGAGTACATCGGCTCGGATGCCATCCCCGACTTTGATCCCATCAAGGTCTATCTGCATGGATTGCCCAAGTGGGACGGCAAGAACTATGTAGCCGAGCTCTTCGGCAGAATCCCCGGCTTGACGAGCGAGCAACTGGCATGGTGCTCCATCTGGCTCCGTTCGGCGGTGGCTCATTGGCTCCAGATGGACACGTTGCACGGCAACGAGGTGGTGCCTGTGCTCATCGGTCAGCAGGGGTGTGGCAAGAGTACTTTTGCCAACCGCCTCTTGCCTGAGCATCTGCGCCAGTACTTCCTCGACCACATCAACTTCGCCAACAAGTTTGACAGCGAGATGGCTCTTACCCACAACCTCTATGTCAACATAGATGAGTTCGCCAACATGGGACCTTCGCAACAAGGCAAGTTGAAGCAAACTCTCTCCAAGGTGAAGGTAAACGGTCGCCCCATCTTCGGCAAGGCTCAGGCGGATCGCTCTCGCTATGCCTCCTTCTTGGCGACCACCAATGATGAGCATCCGCTCTGCGACCCTACGGGAAGCCGCCGATACATCTGTATCCACATCCCAGCCGGTCGTTATATAGACAACGTTTCGGTCGTCTATTACGACCAGCTCTATGCACAAGTTATGTATGAGCTGAGGGATAAGAAGGCGCGTTATTGGTTCTCCAATGACGATGTGATTCGTTTGCAGGAGCACAATCTTCCTTTCTTTAAGACGGATGACTTGGAGACGATGCTCAAGACTTGTTTCCGAGTGCCGGAGGAAGAAGAGGAGTCGAAGTGGATGCGCTGTTCGGAAATCTTCGATGTGCTCCATGTGCAATATCCCATGTTGATACCTAGCATTGGCACGAAGATGAAAATCGGCCAGACGCTCCGTTTCATGGGATGCAAGAGCAAGCATACCAAGGTGGGGCAGGCTTATCAACTCGTCTTGTTGGAAGCAGCGTGATTGATGGGAAAAGGGTGAAGGCAGGTGAAGCCTAGGTGAACCCTGCAAGGCGTGCCATCACCCTAGAATCCCTAGTGTTTATCGGCATTCTGAGCGAAAAGGTGAAGGGTGAACCCTAAATCCTTGCATTTGTTTCAAAAACGCAATCCGTATGGAGAAAGGGCTGGTAGATGGGGCTTTTCTGATTTCGTGGCTAGGTAGGGATTTTTTTCTGCCTAGGGCGTAAAACTGCCCTCGCAGAGGGCAAAAAGTTGCTCTGGTGAGATAAAAAAATATGGCTGAGCTAGCGCTGACGGAACTCTCGGAGATACGTCTTCCAATGTTCGGAGTTGAGATTCGTAACTCTCAGAGTTTCGACAGTTAAAGCTCAGTGCAATATTTCTGTTTCTCAGTTCCTGCATCTTCAGGCTTAGTTCCACCATTCTAAAACTCGAACATAATTAAAAAAGAAAAAAAAATGAAGTACATTCCATCCAGTGTAGTTTGCCCTATGGCATCTTGCACACGTAGTAACACTTGCGCCCGCTATGCGCAGTATGTCAAGTCGCTTGCTGAAGACGACACCTTTGCGGTGCTCAATGCGAAGCGCATGAATTTGGAGGGCGAAAGCTGTCCTTATCACCTCGTTGCTGAAAAACAGATGTGGGCGAGGGGATTCCGTCGCCTCTACAATTCCATCCCTTCGGGCAATGCCCATTATTTCTACACTCGCACTCCTTACACCCAGCGTCGTTTCTACAAGGCGCGGAATGGTGAGATTCTCATCGACCCTGAGATGCAGCAGTGCCTTCTCGCCATCTTCGAGAACCATGGTGCCGACATGAGTCTCGGCTTTGATGGCTATGAAGAGATGGAGGTGCTAGTGGAGAGATAATTGCATCTTATGATGTGTGCCTATCGTTAGGTTGTTTTGCAAAATAAGGTAATAAGAATCGATGAAATATGTAAAATAACGCAATAGAAAACTTGAAAATATGTAAAATAAGGCAATCCAGAGAGTTAAAAACTTGCAAAATAAGGCAATGCTCAAAAGTTTTTCTTATCTTTTTCCCAAAATAAAAATCGAGGGTTCACTTCACAAACTAGGAAGCGAACCCTCTGTTATTCAAGATGTAAGTCCATCTATTCGGACTTATAAAGAGAGATTATTTTCTTCTTGGTTTCTGCTTCAGTGCGGCAGGGCGCATAGAATATTCCTTCTTGCCTTGGGTAGGCTCTGAAATGATGAAGGAAGGAACCTTGCCACCATCCTTTGCTACTTGAGCCAGCATCTTTTCCAGTGCTACCGCATATTCTTGATGGATGAAAGCATCATCTCTATCAGTTTGGTTATAAGCGATATATCGTAAGTACTCCACACACTTGTTGAACCACTTCTGTGGAATGTCCTCAGAGCGATAATAGCTGAGGCGAGCGATGAACTTCAAACGACTTATCAACTTTTGTTGGTCAACGGCAGGGTTGGCAATCATGGCATCAATGCGACTGATGGCATTGTCGTATTGCTTGTTTTGGATTGCCTCGTTGATGCGAATGAGTTCGCAATTGAAATCTTTTCCATCGAAGTTACAAAGACTTTCGATATCTTTCAGATTGCCATAGGTGGTTTCTTTGGCAAGTTTCTCATCCACAGCTTTCTTGCCAAAGGCTTGGCAGAAAGTGTTATAGTTGTCTGAAACCTCTTTTAGATATGATGTCATACCCGAAATGCAAGTGTTGAAGATAGCCCAAACATCTTTGTCTGAAAGTTTAGCTCCGCTTTGAATCAACTCACCGAAAGCCTTGTTGACATCGTTGCGAGCATAGATGGAATTCTTGTACATAATGTAATCTTTGAGCAGTTGGCGTTCACGATTTCCATTCTTGTATTGCTCGTCAAGATAGAACGATCTTTTCTGTGGGTTGAGGGCACTTTCGCCAGTCTGCAAGAATTGTTCTGGGCTTTGTCGACTACTACTTCTATGTACAGCTTCCTCTGACGAGGGATCTACAAAAATATAAGTAGGATAACTATAGATGCCATACTTCTTGGCGAGGGTTACGCCTTCTCCATTTTCTGCGTCAATCTTGGCGCAAACAAAATGCGAGTTATAGTATGCCCCAATTGCTGGAAGGGTAAACACATTCTGTGCCATATTGAGGCAAGGACCACACCATTGAGTGTAGAAGTCGATGAAAATCAACTTGTTCTCTGCCTTTGCCTTGGCGACAACTTCACTCCAGCTTTGATGTGAGAAGTTGATGCCAGGATTTGCCACTTCACTGATAGCGTTTTCTGCTTTGGCAGTGACAAATGTCACTGCCAAAAGCAAGGATATAATAATTTTCTTCATGTCCTAAAATAAATTAGATTAATCAACTTCCTTTTGATCATTGCGAGCAAAAGTACGATATTTATAGATAACGAGAGGTGACGCTCCTGCTACTGCTTCATATTTATGGAGCAATGTAGGCTTACTACCTTCTAGGCTAATTTCGAGGATGTCAGTTTTCAGTTCATCACCATTTCCCTCGGTGTCATCTCCATAGCGAGAAACAGCCAAGAGCATCTTCTTCTCACTTCGGTGCATACAAGCATCTGCAATCTTTGCGGAAGAATCATAGCCGAAGTCAGAAAGAGAACAAATTTTATCACCATCATTAGGAGCAATTTGTGATTGAACATTGAGAATGTTATACTTATATAATCCTGTCGTATTGGTAAAATATACGTATGGTACATTTCTTAACATAAAGAAACGGCTTTTGGCGTTGACCAATGTTGTATCTACATCATAAACGGCGGCTGTATTACTTCCCAAATTATTCAAGTCGAAAGTGCAAAGTTTGGACTCTGCCCCATTATTAATTGCTGCAAAACATAAGTTTTTCTGATATGTGTCTTCACCATAAAATGCTTTATAGCCAGGGAATGATTTTCCATTTGCATCAATTTCTGTCATGTCTTCATAATAGAATTGATAGAATTTACCAGACAATTCATCAAAGACAAATTGACGATATGTTCCATCCCATCCCGCATTAAGGTTAAGACCTTTGTCTGCTGTAGGGGTTCGGCCTGTCTCACAAATCATAGGGGAGAACTTATAAGCATTTTCGGCATCACCTTTGAAGTTAGTTGAATAAATGCTAGGAGCCGAATTACGAAAATAACTAATTACAGATAAGCCACCATCCTCAGAAATCACCCAAAGTGTTTCATTATTAAATATGGAACCATAAGGTGACTTACGCCACTGAGATACAAAACTATTTACATAATAAGGTTTGTATGTGGAATAGTCTGGCATAGGATAGAGCTGACCAAAATCTTTAAAAAATTGCTCATCGAGCGAACCATTTGTCTCAAGGGTCATATTGCTGATGCAGAGCATGCCTTCATCACAGGCAATTTTGATTCCCTGCCCACCATATTTGTTGGAAAAAGTCTTGCATCCATCCACATACGATTGATAGAGTTGTTTAGCATTATGGCAGAGAGGTGTCTCATGGTTTTTGTTATAGAACATAGAGGAGAAAGAGGCATTCTCTTTGTCAAAACGCAAATAGGACATATCGCCAACGCCATTTTGATTGCTAATAACCAAAATACCATCTGATGAAGTAGAAGAATTGACCACGAGATTAGTCACAGCAAATCCCTTGGTTTTATTGTTTTTGTCGATGACGGATAGTCTCAATGTGTATGCACCGGTACTATTGGTCACTTCATAGTTGAGGTCTTTTTCTGTCGAAATGACCTTTTTGTTTAGTTCCCATTGATACTCGTATTGAGATTCATCTTCACCATAAAGTGAACCCTCTAAGGTCGGTGTCAATGTAAGTGTTTCCAAACGATCCACCTCCACGGTAGATGGAATACCTGAAATACTTACCTCGTTGATAGCATGATAATCGTAGTTTCCCTCATCTTCATAGCATGAGGCAAAAATTGCCATGCAACATAATAATAATATATTCTTAATTGTTTTCATTTTTCTTCTCCTATTCTTTTTCGTCCAAATCTACTAAACTATCAAAGCTAACTCGTTTTCCAGTTTCTTCATCTATGACAACGTTGTCTTCCAAATAGTTAGACATGGCTGAAATGCAACGGCGAGCACTGCTGTCATTAAGCAAGTCGGCTGAAGCGTAGAAACTTTCATCTTCAAACATGAGCAGTATCTTGTACTTCTCAGGATGATAGAAACCAAGTGCATAAGTACTCCACCATGAAGGCTCAGACATAAAATTGCTCATGGAAACGAGCATTTCCCATCCATCTCTCAGACCTCTTCCAAGTTCGCCTCCATCTACAATACGTAATACGAGAGTGGCGTTTTCTTTTTTGGAATAGCTGCTGCTTAGAGCCGAGCGTAAAGCAGTGATGCGTAAGGTATCTACTAGCAAGCCTGAATGAAATGTATAATGGTCTTCTAGGGGAAGATAGTGAACGTTCTCTATGGCCGTTGTCTTTCCTGTGACAATCGTCCCTTGTTCTGCAACTTCTACTTTGTAAGTTGCATCCTTATCTAAAGCACTGCCTAACAATTTGATAGGAATTTTTACCTCCATTCTGTCTTGTCCGCTTGGTAAATATCCCATAGCTGCGGTTACGGAATCTCTCTTGATGAGGTGTGTGGAAGACCAAGCAGGGTCTTGGTATTCATACTCAAAATAAACTTTGTCGGCATCGCTGTATGGCAAGTTAATCTCGTCCTTGCATGAAGAGAGCATGAGTACGAGTGCCATGATTGTAGCCAATCTTATGATATCTATCCTTTTCATTTTTCTTCTTATTTAAGTTAATACTTACCATACTCTTGCTCACTGTCAGGAATAGGCAATACAAATACAGAGTTGCTGGCTGGTACATCTTTCAATACATTGAGAATCGGGGAGTTGAGTCTTTTGTATTCAAAAAACAACTGCCCTTCTCCCAAGAATTCTCTACGCATTTCTGCAATCAAGACATCTTGGTTTAACTCATTTTTATCAGAAATGTTACTGTTTAAGATTCTGCTGCGGCGCATGGTGTTGAGATATTCAAGTGCGTCATCCTCATGCAGATTCATCTTGGCTTCTGCTACGATCAGGTACATTTCTGAGAGTTTGATAAGTACTTGCTTAGGATAGAACTTCTCGTTCTCCTTAGCATACTTAACAAGATAGTTGTTGCTAGCCTGGATCCAGTTGGCTAATCGTATGTCATCATTGGTTCCTTCATAGATGCTGCTGATGTTTGTAGTCAATGGCAAGGCAGCACTACTAGTTACTCCATCAGCCGATTTTCCTAGGTGAAGGTCTTTGGAATAATCGTATATGCTCTTGTTGCGGATAGCAAAAATTTGCTCGTCAGCAAAGAGATAATCGAGAGAGTCAGAAGGTACATTGATGCTTTTTTCTGCATCAACAAGGTGAAATTTCCCAGAGTTGATGACATCGAGTGCTGTGGTTTTAGCATCCTCGTATTTTCCTTCATCCAATAGAATTCGTGCAAGTAATGCTTCTGCGGCATAGTAGTTGGCTACTGCCGTATAGCGATCAGCTTCTAGCATCTTGTCTGCTATTTGATAAGGTATGACATTCATGATAGGATCCCATTCTTTCAATTCACTCTTTGCAGCCTCAATATCTTTTTTGACCAATTCTATCACTTGTGAGACTGTGCTGCGATTTGTTGGCTTGACTCCAAAAGTGGTAACATAAGGAATGGCAAGCTCATCGGGAGACAACTTGATATCAGGGGCAAAGAGGCGCAATAAGTCATAATGCAAGTATGCTCTTGTTATTAAGCATTGACCTTTGATTTCATGTCGTGTATGTTCTGTCATCACAGATCCGTTTTCGTCCATCCATTTTAAGATGTTGTTGATTTCAGAAATGGCGGAGTACATATTACTCCAAATGCTGGATATACGACTTTTGTTGGAAGAGTATTCGTAATCATAGTCTGCCAATCTGTAGAAATCATTGTAGGAACTATTGACAGTCTCATAGTCATATTCTTGTGCTAGAACATCCATAAAACCAAATGTCATATTTCTGCCATATAATGAGGAAGAACCCATCTCGGCATAAACTCCCGCCATGGCATCCTTAAATCCTTGCTCGGTTGAGAATAATTTCTTTTCATCGACCGAGGTTTCTGGTTCGACATCTAGCCAGTTGTTACATGCGGTTAGCGAAAATACGCAAACCAACATGAGTAAATATTTTTGAATCTTATTCATAATTATTTATCTTTTAGAATCTTAAATTGATACCTAGTGAGAAGGAATGAGCGTAAGGATAGTTGGTTCCTCGCTCCTGTTTGATACTTGTTATTCTAAACAAATCTGTGGTGGAAAGGAATAACTTCATATATTCAACGCCAAAACGTGCACTCCACGCTGTAGGCACAGTATAAGTAAGAGACAGGTTGGACAAAGATAAAGAGTTGTTTCTCTGTACAAATCTGCTACTCTGATATACCGAAGAGTTGTCGTCTATACGGCGATAGGTGGCAATGTCGCCTGGTTCTTTCCAACGGTCGTAAAGTACTCGCTTATCTGCATTGTAGGTAGGATTGGCACCCTCTACCTTGGTGGCAAGAGTAGAATTATATGCCTTTCCACCGAGGCGATATGTGAGCACGGCGTAGAGGTTGAATCCTTTCCAGGCGAAGTTATTTACGATATTTCCATTTACGGATGGTTCTGTATCACCTACAACAGTTTTGTCCTTGTAATCATAAACGAATGTATATGAACCATCTCGTTTGATATATACCTCATTACCAGTCGCCGGGTCAATGCCAGCAGACCTTACAACATAAAGAGCAGTGGTGGAGTTTCCATTCTCATATTGATTAACTACAGTGCCACCTACGTTGCTGTCGGAAGAAGTGTTGTTTCGTTCGTTCATCTCGGCAAGTTCGTTGGAGATAGCTTTGATGCGATTCTTGTTATGGAAAGCAGAGAAGGTTGTTGACCATGAGAGGTTTTTATTACGAATCCACCATGCCTGCAAGCGTCCTTCAATACCTGTATTCTCTACCTTTCCAACATTTTCTGTATAGGAAGAGAAACCTGTTGATGGAGCTACATTCATGGTAAGCAGCAAGTTGTCTGTCAACTTCTTGTAGGCATCAATATACAGGGCTAGTCTGTTGTGGAACAAGGTGAGGTCTGCGCCTACGTTGTAAGACATTGTCTGCTGCCATTTCAAGTTGTTATTTCCATATCCTTGTAAGGTTGCACCCCATGAATCCAAATAGATGTTGGAAGCATCATAATAATACTTAGTGATAGCTTGGGATGAAGCAAAGTTGATGTTACCAGAAGAACCTATAGAACCTCTAAGCTTCAAGGTCATGAAGTCCTCGTTCATGAACTTTTCTTTATGTACATTCCATGCCAAACCAAATGACCAGAATGGGGCAAAACGTGACTTGCTGCCAAACTTTGAAGAACCATCCGTACGGAAAGAGAAATCTGCATAGTATTTCTCGTGGTATCCATAGTTTACGTTGGCAAGAAAACCAATCAGGCGAGAGACATCTGAACTGGCAGTAGGCTTGCTGTTCTCTGCAAATTGCTGTGCATAATAAATATTGGTGAGATTGTCGTTCAAGAAGCCTGTTGCCGAAAAACCTTGTCCATGGTACTCGTCTGACGTAAAGTTGGTACCTGCGGTAACATTCAAAGTATGATACTCCTTGAATGTTTTATAAAAAGACAACATAATGTTGCCATCTACACTTGTTTCACGAGAATCAAAATAAGTAGCCTTTCCTTTCTTTGCTACATCAGTTTCGTTTTGGAATGTTGGCGAGTTTGGGGAAAGGAAGGTTTCGTCTTCAGCCAACGTTTTTGTATAGCTGATGCGTGAAGTAAGACGGAAGGCATTGAGGAATCTCCACTCCAAAGAAAAGTTATCTTTCCATATTGTAGATTTCGTGCGGTCACGATTAGGCAATGTGGAGTTGATTATCGGGTTGATTTCATTGGTCGAAGTAAAAGTCTTGACCATATCTCCATTTTCATCATAGATTCTTTCGTATGGATTCTGCCTTGCGTATGTAGAGAATGAACCATAAGGAGAGTTCTTCTCCGTAAGTTCTGATACCATAAGTTCATTGCGAACTCGGAAATTATCACCTAAGTTATAATCCAACACGCTACCAATGCTGTATTTGTCACGACCAGATCCTTTCATGACACCATTGTTGGTATCATATTGTAAATTAAGCTGATAGCGAAGATTCTTGTCACCACCTTCTAATGATGCGGAATACTTTTGGGTAAGGGAAGTTTGTAGAGGTTGTGATAGCCAATAGGTGTTTACACCACGAGCAACTTCTTGCAATCTTTGGTTATACTCTTGGTCTTTCATCATTTGTCCTTCCATACCACCTGCGCTATAAATGTAAACACCAGCAAGACGCTCGAACTCCAACTTTTCGGCGGCATTCATCAAGTTGTAAGATGATAAGTCTGGAACTGACAAAGAATAGTTTGCGCTGAAATCTACCTTGATCTTTCCTGGAACAGGGCGCTTGGTGGTTAAGACAATAACTCCATTTGCACCACGAGAACCATAGATGGCTGTAGCGGACGCATCTTTCAAAATGACAATGTTTTCAATGCGATTGATATCATAGTCATATACCGTCTCAGCACTTACCTCAACTCCATCCATAATATAAAGTGGTGCATTAGGATTGGAGCGTGAACCTTCGGCAGAGCCACGAAGGTCAAATGTACTCTGTCCACGCATAGTCATTTCGGGAACGTGGTTCGGGTCGGAACCAAAGTCGATTTCTTCCGTAAGGCGCAATGATGGGTTGAATACTGATATAGAAGACAAAACGTTCGTTGCACCTATGTCTTTTAACTGTTCGCCAGATACGCTGACTTCTGAACCGGTAAAGCTGTCCTTCTTTCTGGAGTAATATCCATTGACGACAACTTCTCCTACACTTTTTGCGTCAGATTTCAAGGCAACTCTCATTTTCGGGCCTGCGACTACGTTGGCAGTTTGCATACCCATAAATGAAACTTGCACTCGTTGACCTTTTTTGAAATCAGAATGAAAGGAGAATTTACCATCAATGTCAGTAACAACAATGTCTTTAGTGCCAACAATCTTTACTGTTGCACCAATAACAGGAGTTCCGTCTTCTTCAAATACAACGGTTCCAGAAATGTGTCGTCCTTCACTGACAGCCTGCTCTTTTGCAGGTAGTACTGTAACAATACCATCTCTCATTTCAGAGGTACATCCAATCTGTTGAAGTACTCTCTTGATGACTTCATTTGCAGGTTGGTTTTGTTCATTGATTGTGATTTTCTTTGCCTTGGCATCTTTGGATTTCATGATAAAATTTAATCCAGTTTGGTGTTTTACTACGTCAAAGAAATCATAAATAGACGCTGAGGTGAGATTAACCGTCACCCTTTTGTTCACTTGCCCCTGTGCAAATGCATATGTACTTGTTGTAAGCAAGAATAGCATAAGCAAAGTTTTTTGGAGCAAAACTTTACATTTTCTCATTTCTCTCTTTTTTAGTTAATATATCAGTTGATTAATGACTTCAAATCATTTTTTGCTATTGTGAGATAATAATATTTTTTCCATTTTTATTTATTCTAAGACCAGTGACAGTTTCTATGGCTTTAAGTATAGGTGTTATATCGCCATAGCGGTCGAGTGATCCTGTAAACAAAACGTCACGATCATTTGGGGATTGAAATTCAACATTCAGTCCATACCAATGAGCTAATACTTCCATAAGAGTTTCCATCCTGACATCATGGAATATATATTCTCCTTCATTCCAAGCTTTATAAGGAGCTAGGTCAACTTTCTTAACGACAGTGTTTTCGTATGAAACTAAAGCTCTTTCACCAGGCTTGACCATTGTCTCTTTTCCTTCTTTTGGGGTGACACCGATACTTCCAGAAAACAAAACAACTTCTGTTTTTCCAATTTCTGTTCGTGTGTTTACCGTAAATTCAGTTCCATATTCCTTGATAATTCCTGATGGAGTGGTGACTATGAATGGTCTTTGATTATCTTTGCTTACATGGAAATAGGCTTCTCCTTCTAAATATACAATTCGGCTGTCATCTGGAAAAGAAACTGGAAATTTTAATACGCTACTATTATTAAGATGTACAAGCGTTCCATCTTCTAGCGTCATCCAAAATTCTTTTCCATCTTGTGTCTTTAAGTCGTACATAATGTTGGCAGGATTCTCTGCCAAAAATTTTTGGTATTCAGCTACAGAACTTAGAGAGGTTGCTTGTTGGTTATTTCCATCTTTAGTTATCTGTGCTTCTTGTCTGCCAGCAAGATAGGATTTGCTCATTAACTTTTCTGCTTGAGGAGACCATGTCTCTTGTTGTAGATTATTATTATTGCTTTGTATCTTCCAAATTGCAACCATACCTACAATAATAAGAAGAATAGCTGCATATTTCAAGTAGGACAAGATAGTAGCCTTTTGATTATTTGGAAAATGGATTTGCTGGAATTTTTCCCAAGCCCGATTTGTATCAAC
>ERZ1031933.341-NODE-341-length-13598-cov-10.482611_pt1 | contig 13598 bp, 9 predicted proteins | sample MGYA00517880_ERZ1031933 | MGnify/ENA primary metagenome ERZ1031933 (study PRJEB33719, sample SAMN04261283) | wastewater metagenome | biome: rural village; feature: human; material: feces | host: Homo sapiens | place: El Salvador | collected 2014-01-14 ... | reverse complement strand
GGTTAGGGGGGGTATGAGGGGATAAGGTTATGAGGTTATAAAGTAACCTTTGTGTGTTAGGCAAGGAGTTTGGAAGTTAGAAGGTTATTGGGTTATTGGGTTAGAAGGTTAAAAGATTACCCTTGCTTGCCTAACTCACAAAGGTTACTTTATAACCTTATAACCTCATAACCTTATAACCTTCCTCCCCTCTCTCACCGCCCCAGCGTGTCCTTTGCAATGACAGCTGTGGCCCCGGCGTTTTGTTTGATATAATTATCCGCCGCCTGACCGGCGCGTGAGAGTTCGTCCTTGTCCGAAAGGAAACGGTCCATGATGGCCGCAAAGTCAGCCGCAGAATGTATTTCGCGGCAACCGCCATTAGCCAGCAAAGCCTGCGCCTCGCGGAACTTCTTGTTGTTAGGCCCTATTATTACCGGCACACCATACACCGCTGCCTCAGGCACATTGTGTATGCCCACGCCAAAACCACCGCCCACATAGGCCACGGTGGCATAACGGTAGATGCTCGACAACAAGCCATAGCAGTCTATTATCAGGCAGTCGGCCTCGGCCACACTCTTAGGCGTGGCTGTAGAGTAGCGCACATACGGCCGCTGCAGTTTGCTCTCAATCTGTCGCAAGTGGTCCTCGCTCACCACGTGGGGAGCCAGCACCAGGCGCAGATTGGGGTGGGTATTGAAATAACTGATAATGATGTCCTCGTCGGGCTGCCACGAACTGCCGGCCACGAGCACCCGCCAACAACCGGCAAAGCGCTCGACAAGGGGCAGCGGCTTGGCCGCATTGCGTATGTCTATTACGCGGTCAAAACGGGTGTCGCCCACCACCGTCACTTGGTTTACGCCTATGCCGGCAAGCAGTTGTTTCGAAGCCTCGTCCTGCACGTAAAGGTGTGTCATGCGATGCAGCACACGTGCATAGTTGCGGCCGTACCAACGAAAGAATATCTGGCCGGGCCTGAAAATGCTCGACACCGAATAAACCGGCACATGGTTGCGGTGCAATATGTCGATGTAGTTGCGCCAGAACTCATATTTTATAAAGTATGCAGCCTCGGGGCGCGCCATTTTTACAAACTTTATGGCGTTGAACGGGGTGTCGAAGGGCAAGTAGCATATCACATCGGCCCCAGCATAGTTCTTGCGCACCTCATAGCCCGAGGGCGAGAAAAAGGTGAGCAATATTTTGCGTTCGGGGTGCTCGCGCCGCAAGCGCTCCATGAGCGGGCGGCCCTGTTCAAACTCGCCCAGCGAGGCGGCATGAAACCACACATAGCGGCTGGTGCCTATCTGGCGGCGCAATATGCGCCAAGTGTCGCGGTGCCCGCGCATCATGGTACGCACCTTTTTGTTAAAGAGTGCGGCTATGTTGCAGCCGAGCATCATCAAGTATATTGCGAGTGAATACATCTTGTAGTAAAAAGAGTTTTGCTGTCCGTTGACACCACCAAGCGTCAACGGACCGACAAAAGATAGTTAACTGGAGCCTACAAGCAGACAGGCCTCACGCGCCCACCTGCTTCAACCAACCTGCTTAGTGCAGCGCCTCAATGGCAGCCTTCATGCGGCGCAGGGTTTCCTCCTTGCCAAGGAAAGCGGCAAGCTCATACATGTCGGGGCCCTTACCAGTGCCCACAAGGCACACGCGCCAGGGGTTCCAAGGCTTTTTGCCTGTTTCGGCAGCCCAGGCATCTACCACAGCCTTCTGGCTTTCGATGCTGAAGTCGTCAAGGCCCTCAAGCAGATGGTAAAGCGCATCCATGTCGGCAGCAGCGCCTTCCTTCCAGTTCTTGCGGGTGAACTTGTCGTCGGCCGAATAGGTGGGGGCTATAAAGAAGAAGTCGCAAAGGGGCCAAAGTTCCTTGATAAAGTTAATCTTCTTCATCTTCATCATGCCCACCACAGCCTGTACACGTTCAATGGGGGCATCGATACCATTGGCCTTGAGTATCTGGTCAAAGGCAGGGGCGAGCACCGCGTCGTCGGTTTTGAGTATGTACTCGCGGTTGAACCACTGTCCCTTGATATAGTCGAACTTGGCACCGCTCTTCGAGCATTTTGACAGGTCGAACTGGTCGATGAGTTCCTGCATGGAGAGTATTTCCTGGTCGGTGCCAGGGTTCCAGCCCAACAGGGCGAGGAAATTGATTACAGCCTCGGGCAGATAGCCGCTTTCGCGGTAACCCGACGACACATCACCCGTTTTGGGGTCGTGCCACTCGAGCGGAAACACCGGGAAGCCCAGACGGTCGCCGTCACGCTTGCTGAGCTTGCCCTTGCCGTCGGGCTTGAGCAACAGGGGCAGGTGAGCAAACTGGGGCATGGTGTCCTCCCAACCAAAGGCACGGTAGAGCAACACGTGCAGCGGAGCCGAGGGCAACCACTCCTCGCCACGTATCACGTGCGAAATCTCCATCAAGTGGTCGTCCACAATGTTGGCCAAGTGGTAGGTGGGCAGGTCGTCGGCACTCTTGTAGAGCACCTTGTCGTCGAGGATGTCGCTCATTATGCGCACATCGCCACGAATGATGTCCTTTACGTGCACCTCCTCGCCGGGCTCTACTTTGAAGCGTACCACATACTGCTCGCCGGCGTCAATCAGGCGCTGTGTTTCCTCGGCGCCGAGCACCAGCGAGTTGCGCATCTGCATGCGGGTGTGGGCATCGTACTGAAAGTTCTGCACGGCCTCGCGCTTGGCGGTCAGTTCCTCGGGGGTGTCAAAGGCTATGTAGGCCTTGCCAGCATCGAGCAGTTGCTTTACATACTTGCGGTAAATGTCGCGACGCTCGCTCTGACGGTAGGGGCCATGGTCACCACCAAAGCTCACACCTTCGTCAAACTTGATGCCGAGCCACTTGAACGACTCTATAATATAGTCCTCGGCTCCCGGCACAAAGCGGTTGGAGTCGGTGTCCTCAATGCGGAACACCATGTCGCCGCCGTGCTGGCGCGCAAACAAATAGTTGTAAAGGGCTGTGCGCACACCGCCAATATGAAGTGGGCCCGTGGGGCTTGGTGCAAAACGCACACGTACTTTTCTTTCAGACATAGTTGTGATGATAATTGCGCGTTGGCAGAATCGGGTGGTCGAACTGACAGACATGCACGGGCTTTGTCGGCCCATCAGGCCGAGGCGTGACTGGCCTTTGCCGGCTCGTCAACCCGTCAACCTGTTAACCCGTCAACCCTTAACCAATTATGCCAACGGGTTGATAGTTTCGTTATTATGCCACAAAAGTACTGCTTTTTTCGCAAAAGGCCAAGTTGTGGCACAGACGCCATAACACCAAGTTTGGCCATCAAAGGATAAAGTTGTACTTTTGCAGACTGTAACCAACGCATAATCAACCAATTCACACATAATGAAGAAGTTTTTCACTCTCACTCTTCTGCTCCTGCTCACCGCCGTGACGGCCGTGCAGGCTCAGGTGAACTTCAGCGTCAAGTACAAGCGCGTGAATTCCACCACCATCGACATCATTTTTACTGGTACCGCACAGCCGGGCTGGCACATCTACTCTACCAACATTGGCGAGGGTGGACCTACCAGGGCCGAGTTTGGCGTGGACAAAATTAAGGGTGCCAAGCTCAAGGGCAGCCTTAAGGCCGGACCGGGAGCCAAAACCATGCAGGACCCCATATTCGAGATGCCTGTAACCTTCTTCGAGGGGCACGCCACCTTTACACAACGCGTGGAGCTGCTCGACAAGGACTATGAGCTGAAAGGCTACCTTAAATATGGTGCCTGCAACGACGAGAACTGTCTGCCGCCCACCAGCGTCAACGCCAAGGTGGCTGGCACCGACGGCCCCGCCCCCACTGCCGAGAGCAAGGCCGAGGAGGCTGCCGCTGCTGCCGCACAAGGCAACGCACTGACTACTGCCACCGACAGCACGGCTGCCACTGCCACCGACAGCGCTGCCGCCATGGCACAGGTGCAGCCGCTCGACAGCGCACAGACTCAGGCTCTGTGGACTCCGGTAATAAAGGAACTCAAAAACTTTGGTTCGGACACGGGCGACATGACGGGCAAGGCATGGTACTACATATTCTTCCTGGGCTTTGTAGGCGGCCTCGTGGCCTTGTTCACCCCTTGCGTTTGGCCCATCATACCTATGACAGTGAGTTTCTTCCTTAAGCGCTCGGGCGACCGCCGCAAGGGTGTGCGCGATGCCATCACCTACGGCGTCAGCATTGTGGTGATATACGTGGCCCTGGGCCTTATCATCACCACCATATTCGGTGCCAATGCGCTCAACGACCTCTCCACCAACGCAGTGTTCAACATTCTGTTCTTCCTCATGCTGGTTGTGTTCGCGGCCAGTTTCTTTGGCGGATTTGAGATTACGCTGCCCAGCAAGTGGGGCGATGCTGTCGACAACAAGGCCGAAAAGACTACCGGTCTGCTCAGCATCTTCCTCATGGCCTTTACGCTGTCGCTGGTGAGTTTCTCATGCACAGGTCCCATCATTGGTTTCTTGTTGGTAGAGGTGAGCACATCGGGCGGTTCGGCCCTGGCTCCCACCATCGGTATGTTGGGTTTTGCCGTAGCGCTGGCTCTGCCGTTCACACTGTTCGCCCTGTTCCCCACATGGCTTAAGAGCGCGCCCAAGAGCGGCGGCTGGCTCAACAACGTGAAGGTGGTGCTTGGTTTCCTCGAACTGGCTTTTGCCCTGAAGTTCTTCTCGGTGGCCGACTTGGCTTACGGCTGGCACTTGCTCGACCGCGAAACTTTCCTCGCACTGTGGATTGTGATATTCGCCCTGTTAGGCATCTACCTGCTGGGCGCCATCAAGTTCCCGCACGACGATGAGGACGAGCGCCACACTTCGGTTCCGCGCTTCTTCCTGGCGCTCATATCACTGGCCTTTGCCGTGTACATGGTGCCGGGTTTGTGGGGCGCACCTGTCAAGGCCGTGAGTGCCTTTGCACCGCCTATGTCTACTCAGGACTTTAACCTCGACCCTGTAAAGATTGAGGCTAAATTTACCGACTATGAGGCGGGCATGGCCTACGCACGCCAAACTGGCAAGCCGGTGATGCTCGACTTTACGGGCCACGGTTGTGTGAACTGCCGCAAAATGGAGCTGGCTGTATGGCATGATGCCAAGGTGCGCGACTTGCTCACCAAGGATTATGTGCTTATTTCGCTTTATGTGGACGAGAAGGCTCCGCTGCCCGAACCCATCGAGGTGCAGGAGAACGGACAGGCTACCACGCTTCGCACCGTGGGCGACAAGTGGAGCTACTTGCAGCGCAGCAAGTTCGGTGCCAACGCGCAGCCTTTCTACGTGTTGCTCGACAACAATGGCCGTCCGCTCAACAGCTCTTACTCGTACGACGAGAACATTGACAAGTTTGTGACGTTCCTTAAAAAGGGTCTTGATAATTACAACAAGCAATAAGCACTGGCAATTTGCTAATGCGTTAATGGGCTGACGCCGTAGTGTTACAAATAGTAACGCTACGGCGTCAGCTCATTTATATATCTGCATATTTGCACATTAACAAGCAGGGTGTGAGCACGGCGCAAGCACCAAACGCAAGCACTAAACGCAAGCACTAAACGCAAGCACCAAACGCGAGCACTAAACGCGAGCACTAAATGCAAGCACCAAACGCAAGCACCAAACGCAAGCACTAATGGGGGCGACGCGTCCCGCGTCGGGCTATTTTTCAGCACCCTCGTCCCTCGCGCCTCCATTAGAAGGCTTGAGTCTGCGAGCAGGGCGTCAGCCCTTATGTATCTTATAGGCAGGGCGACCAGCCCTGCCTCAACTTATGTGAAAAACCACGGCGTCAGCCTTATGTTACTTATGTAGCTTATGTACTTATGTCTACCGCGGTAAGCGGCACAAGGGCGAAGCCAAAAACTGCATATTTTCCCGACGCGAGACGCGTCGCCCCCATTAGAGCGAGCGTTTGGCGGTAGCGTTGGGTGCTTGAGTCTGCGAGCATTGCGTCAGCACATCAGCACATTACCACATTACCATATTGACGAAAAAATCCCCGCTACGCCACGAGAGGGGGCATAACGGGGATTGGAGTATATATTCGGCCAAGTCGCGAAAAAGGCAAATTCAGAAAACGCAACGCGACCTATATATGCACTTTAATTAGTCGGCCAACTTAGCCTTGATGAACTCACGGTTCAAACGGGCAATGTTAGCAATAGACTCGTTCTTGGGGCATACAGCCTCGCAAGCACGGGTGTTGGTACAGTTACCAAAACCAAGTTCGTCCATCTTGGCCACCATAGCCTTGGCACGCTTGGCTGCCTCGGGACGACCCTGGGGCAGAAGTGCAAACTGGCTAACCTTAGAGCTTACGAAGAGCATGGCAGAGCCATTCTTACAAGCTGCTACACAAGCACCGCAACCGATGCAAGTGGCGCAGTCCATAGCCTCGTCGGCGTCCTGCTTAGGAATGAGAATGGCATTGGCATCCTGAGGTGCACCAGTGCGCACACTGATGTAACCACCGGCAGCCTGAATCTTGTCAAAGGCCGAACGGTCAACCATGCAGTCCTTTATTACAGGGAAAGCTGCCGAACGCCAAGGCTCAACGGTGATAACGTCGCCATCGTTGAAACGACGCATGTAAAGCTGGCAAGTGGTGGCACCGGCCTCAGTCTTACCGTGGGGTGTACCATTGATGTAGAGCGAGCACATACCGCAGATACCCTCGCGGCAGTCGTGGTCGAATACGAAAGGCTCCTTACCCTCCTCAACGAGCTCTTCGTTGAGAATGTCGAGCATTTCGAGGAATGATGTGTCATCGGGGATGTCGTGCATCTCGCGCGTGTCAAAGTGACCCGCATCCTTGGGGCCATTCTGCTTCCAATACTTGATTGTGAATGATATGTTCTTAGCCATGGCTTTTTAATTCTTGTAGTTACGGGTTTTTACTTCGATTGCTTCGTACTTCAAGGGCTCTTCGTACTTAACGGGATCCTTGTCCTCACCCTGGTATTCCCAGCATGATACGTAGAAGCAGTTCTTGTCGTCACGCTTGGCTTCGCCCTCTTCAGTCTGATGCTCTACGCGGAAGTGACCGCCGCAGCTCTCCTCGCGGTGGAGTGCGTCGATGGCGATGAGCTGACCCATGGTGATGAAGTCGTTCAAGCGGATAGCCTTGTCGAGCTCAACGTTAACACCCTCGATGTGAGGAACGAAGAGGTTGGTCTCGAACTCCTTGCGGATTTCCTTCAACTTGGCAAGAGCTGTTACGAGGCCCTCCTTTGAACGGGCCATACCAGCATACTCCCACATGATGTGGCCAAGTTCCTTGTGAATGCTGTCAACCGACTTCTTACCATTGATGTTGAGCAAGTGGTTGATGTGATCCTGCACAGCCTTTTCGGCAGCCACAAATTCGGGCAGGTCGGTGCTGAAGCGGGGCACAGTGATTTGGTCGCTGAGGTAGTTCTGAATGGTGTAAGGCAACACAAAGTAACCATCGGCCAAACCCTGCATAAGGGCAGAAGCACCCAAGCGGTTGGCACCGTGGTCAGAGAAGTTACACTCACCAATGGCGAACAAACCAGGAATGTTAGTAGAGAGCTCGTAGTCAACCCAAAGACCACCCATTGTGTAGTGAATGGCGGGGTAAATCATCATCGGGTTGGTATATTCAATGCCGTCGTCACCCTTGCGCACTACCTGGCCGGGCTTAACGTCGGTGATTTCTTCGTACATGTCGAAGAGGTTGCCATAACGCTGGAGCACTACATCGATGCCCAGACGGCCGATAGCCTCAGTAAAGTCGAGGTATACGGCAAGGCCAGTGTTGTTCACACCAAAGCCGGCGTCGCAACGCTCCTTGGCAGCACGCGAAGCTACGTCACGGGGAACGAGGTTACCGAAAGCGGGGTAACGGCGCTCGAGATAGTAGTCGCGGTCGGCCTCGTTGATGTCGGTAGGCTTGATTTCGCCCTTCTGCAACTTGATGGCATCTTCCTTCTTCTTGGGCACCCAAATACGGCCATCGTTACGCAGTGACTCAGACATAAGGGTGAGCTTTGACTGCTTGTCGCCGTGAACGGGGATACAAGTGGGGTGAATCTGCACGTAAGCAGGGTTGGCAAAGTAAGCACCCTTGCGGTAAGCTGCAATGGCAGCCGAGCAGTTACAACCCATGGCGTTGGTTGAAAGGAAGTAAGTGTTGCCATAACCACCAGTGGCCAATACTACTGCGTGGGCGGCAAAGCGCTCGAGCTTGCCGTTGATGAGGTTACGGGCAATGATACCGCGTGCACGGCCGTCGATAATCACAACGTCCTGCATTTCGTAGCGGCAGTAAAGCTTTACAGTGCCGGCGTGTACCTGAGCCATGAGAGCTGAGTAGGCACCGAGCAAGAGCTGCTGGCCAGTCTGACCCTTGGCATAGAAAGTACGGCTTACCTGCACACCACCGAATGAACGGTTGGCAAGCAAACCACCATATTCGCGTGCGAAAGGTACACCCTGTGCCACGCACTGGTCGATGATGTTGGCGCTCACCTCAGCCAAACGGTATACGTTGGCCTCGCGGGCACGGTAGTCACCACCCTTTACAGTATCGTAGAAGAGACGGTAAACTGAGTCACCATCGTTCTGATAGTTCTTGGCAGCATTGATACCACCCTGTGCGGCGATAGAGTGCGCACGACGGGGAGAGTCCTGAATGCAGAAGTTGAGCACCTTGAAGCCCATCTCGCCAAGTGAGGCTGCTGCCGAAGCACCTGCCAGACCTGTACCTACTACGATGATGTCGAGCTTACGCTTGTTGGCGGGGTTCACCAATTTCTGATGAGCCTTATAGTTGGTCCATTTTTCAGCAACAGGACCTTGAGGTATTTTAGAATCTATATTAGCCATGATAGGATATTCTATTTTATAAAGTTTAAAAGTTTAGGAGTTGAAAGAGTCAAGCAAGCAGCAATAGTCATATCTATTCTTTCCGCTTCTTGCCTTCCCGCTCTTACACTTTAAAAGAATACATTATGCTGCGCAGCAAGCACCACCGCAGAAGGCGAACTTGAGAGCTACTGCAAGGAAGATGAGCATGAGCACAGTAACGTAGATGTTACCGATGCAACGCCAGCGGTTGAACCAGATCTTGCCATTCCAACCGAGAGTCTGCATAGCGCTCCAGAAACCGTGTGTCAGGTGGAACCAGATGGCTACAAACCAGATGATGTAGAGCACGGTGAACACCGGATTGCTGAAGGTGTAAGCTATCATGCCATAACCATCGGCAGCATCTTCTACGCCGTTAACATAAGGCATACCAGCGTTGAAGAGTTCGGCAAACATCATGTTATACCAGAAGTTGAAGAGGTGGAGCAGCATGCCGAGCACCACGATGATGCCGAGCACGAGCATGTTCTGCGATGCCCACTCTACCTTTTCGGGCTTTGAGGTAACGGCATAGCGGTTGTTACCACGGGCCTTGCGGTTCTGCAGGGTAAGAATGATGGCATAAATAAAGTGGAGGGCTACGAGTACTGCAAGGCCGGCGGTTGCCACTACGGCATACCAGTTGGCACCCAACATCTCGCATACCCAGTTGTAACCTTCTTTTGAGAAGAGGGCTACCAAGTTCATGCAACCATGAAATGTGAGGAACAGAATAAGCGCAATGCCAGTTACTGACATGATTACCTTCCGTCCGATGGATGAGTTAGTTAACCACATAAAATGATTTGAATTAAGTTGATATTTAGATTATTAAATTTATCCGGCGCCACACGGGGTGCGGGGCATGCCCCTTTTCCCTTGTTTTGCTGCATATCCTCATAAATGGGGAGGACACACCTTTATGCGTGCAAAATTAAAGGTTTTTATTTGTGTTTACAAGTTTTGCGGGTACAAAAAACGGGCTGTCCGTCCGTTTGGGGTGTCTACGCCATCGGAGGTTCTGTGCTACCACCCAACGCTACCTCTAATGGGGGCGACGCGTCCCACGTCGGAAAAATGCAATGTTTACTCGATTTTCGGATTTAGCAAGTGCGGGCTGAAAGCCCAATGTAATCCATAGCCCAAGGCAACACCTTGGGTTATCAGCAAGAGGAAAAGTGACGCCCTGTAAGGGCAAAAGTATGATGAAGTGTTTCTACTTCTGCCCTTACAGGGCGTCACAACCTTGCTCAATTTCACCCAGGGCGTTGCCCTGGGCTAAGTAAATACTTGGGCTTTCAGCCCGCCATTGCTAAATCCGAAACTTGAATGTTTATACACTAAAAGAGGCTCACAGACAGCGTAATTACACGCCTGTCTGTGAGCCTTTGCCTTAAATTCCGACGCGGGACGCGTCGCCCCCATTAGAGGTAGCGTTGGGTGGTAGTGTCACACCGGTCACGGGGTTATCAGTCCTTGTCCATGTTGCCCCACATGTCGCCTTGGGGGTTGCCCCACATGTCGTTTTGCTTCTGGCTCCAGCGCACATCGGTACTTTCGCCTTTGTTTACTTCAATTTGGGCACCACCGCTGAGGTTGAGCATGGCCTCCTCGGCATAGAGGTGTACTGCAACAGACTGGGGCTGCATATATGTCTTTTTCATATCTTGAATGTCTTTACTTGTGGTTAGTATATTATTAAGCAGGTTTGCAATATAGCCAATTCTTATCAGCTAATTTCGAGCACCGGCTCAACGGGCAACGAACTTGCTGCCATTCTGAATGTAGAGGCCTCCCTTTACTGTGCGTGTTACGCGACGGCCAGTGAGGTCGTAGATTGCTGCGTTGGCCTTGTCCGCCTTAACAACGGCGTTGATGCCGGTTACATTGCCACCAAAGTTCATGGCTACAGCATTTTCACCACCTAATACCGAAGTGGGCAGGTAAGCACGGTTGGCGGGCAGAGCGGCTGAGCCACCTGCGGCATAGAAGCCTACATGATTTTGAGCTGTCACACCGAACACGAGTTTGTCGGTTAATTCAGAGAATGCTATTTCCTCAGTGGTACCCACGAGCTGGTTACCTGTCAAAGCAGTTGCTGCAGACTTGGCATTGGCTGTGAGCACAATGTTTGCAGCCTTGCTGTCACTCTTGATTACGACACCTGCATTGGCGGGAACAACGCCCTCAACAGCTGTCATGTCGAGTGTACCCGTGCTTGCATTGTAAGCACCGCTGTACAACTTGGCATCATTGGTGTTGCTGCTTGCCACCTTGAAGTCGAAAGGCAGGGCCAAAGTAGCGAAAGAGGCTACAAGATTGTCGTTGGTGTTGAGGTTTACTGTAAATTCAGGTTCGAGGAAGAGGAAACAAGAGCCGTTGGATCTCTTTTGCCAAGTTCCAAGGCTTGTTACTATATCGTTATTACTAGTGGTCAAATAATTGTCACCTTCACCTACTGTGCTGTGGCGCAACACAAAGGCTTTGGCCTTTAATTCTTCCTTATTTACATCTGTTACATTGTTTGGTTGTCCGATAATATCACCACCATACACCTTCCACAGGTTGTTGCTCTCGGTAGCCGAAGCATCGGTATATGTAGCACCATTGCCGCTGGCGGCCTTTACAAGGCATTTGCCAGACTTGTTCATGATTTTGAAACCCTTGAAAGGATCGCCCACCATGCGCCAGAGGTCATCTTTTATGCCATTGAGCGTGCTGTTTTGATATTGGGCATTGGGTACTGAGCGCAAAATAGATGTAGTATTGTTGGTCAACAATCTGCGGTCTGCAGTAGACATATTAACTGTTAAGTAGCCCCATTCGGGTGTATCGCTCTCCTTCATAGAGAACTTGAAGGGGTAGTTGCTTATGTTAACCTCTATGTCTTTTGTCGTGGTCCCTGTCACTGTGCCCTCGGGAACTGTGGCAGTCACAAAGTCGGGCAAATTGCCTGGGGTAGGATAAGCCATGCCCGAAACTACTTTAACGCTGTATGTACCTACCTGTGTGCCGTTGATTGTGTAATTGTAGGTGACGGTTACATCACCCAGTTCAAAGAACTTGAACTTGGCTACTTCTTTTGTTGCATAATCCTTATCGGCACCATAATGCCAGAACTCAAGTTTATTTGATGCATCAGAAGCATCACTACCACCTAAAGTGAAATAAATGGTTTCTTCATTAACTTTACCTGCAGAAAGCATACACCAAGTTTTATCGTCTGTAGGACTTTCAACACGCGTAAACTTACCTGCGGTAGCACTAAGTTGGCCACCTTCCTGACCATTGTTGGGAGGTGCCGGCAAATAATTACCACCCTTTACCTGCAAACTGATGGTGTTGTCTTCGTTTACTGTGACTATCCAATTGTATGAATCTGATACACTTTTACCACGTAAATCATTGCCAAGGCTTTTAGCATCGGCAAAAGCCGTTTGGGTGCCACTGCCTGACAGGAACGTGGCATTTGAGTAATCAGTAGTGTTACCACAGTTTTTGTCAGCTGCCACCAACACTGCATACGATTTACCCGACACGAGTTCTGAATACGGTGTGGCAGTTGTTGAGCAATACTGCTGCGCCCCCGCTGTGGCAAAGAATGCCAACAGCATGCCTAAAAGAGTAATTGTCTTTTTCATTAGCTTGGTTATTTTATAGTATTACAATTATTTCTGAATGGTTATTTACATTTGTTGTAAGTCTGTCAGTATTATGACCACAAATGTAGACATTAAACCTTAAATACAAACGGGGGGGCAATAAATGTTGTTAACAACCTTAACAAATAGCACTTTTTGCGTTTTACAATGCGCATTATGTACAAATGTGTTGCCTGCGTGAGTACACTTTATGGGCGGCACGTGCACACCTGATTGCGGTGCGGTAAAATGCTAAAGCGCAACACTTTTCGTCAAAAGCCCTTTATGGTACAACACTTATGCCTTGGAATTTTTAATATGCAGCGATGTTTTTTGCAGCTGATAGTGTGCTATTGAGTGCACAAAGTGCAGATGTGCTGCCATAAATATTTGTTTGGCTATTTTGCCTGCACCCTGCACTTTTTGATGTTTATGAACTGATATTCAGGGCTTTCGGGTGTGCAGGTAGCAGTTACTTTTGCATACACACCTGTCTGCACAAATGTTTGCTTGATTGCACAAGTGCTTGCATGCACACCAAAGTGATGTAGCATTTATGGTTGTGCCAGGGCGGTGTGGGTACATAGGGCGGTAGAATTTTCCGTTGCTCCGAAAGTTTTTTCTACCTCCCTATGCTGTAATTCATGGCAGTGCCCGGAGAAATCCATGAGTGTGAGTGCAGACAAATGTTATATACTATGCAGTCAGTGCAGGCAAGTGCAAGCACAGTGCAGGCACAGTGTAAGATAAGTGTAAGATAAGTGTAAGATAAGTGCAAACAAGTGCAGACACAGTGCAAGTAAGTGCAGACAAGTGCAGGCATTGTGCAGGTGTACCTACACTGCATAACTATCTGATTATCAACTTATAAAGAAGCAAAAGTGCAAGGTGCAGGCACTTTTACATAAATAAGATTATGGGTGGTAATACACAAACGTGCGAACGTACTCAAGCACTAATGGGGGAGCGACGCGTCTCGCGTCGGGTTAGAGATAGGAGTTAAATACAAATGCTACTACTGCTAATAATAGCTGCATATTTTTCCGACGCGAGACGCGTCGCCCCCATTAGAGCTT
>ERZ1031933.339-NODE-339-length-13627-cov-5.344238_pt1 | contig 13627 bp, 10 predicted proteins | sample MGYA00517880_ERZ1031933 | MGnify/ENA primary metagenome ERZ1031933 (study PRJEB33719, sample SAMN04261283) | wastewater metagenome | biome: rural village; feature: human; material: feces | host: Homo sapiens | place: El Salvador | collected 2014-01-14 ... | reverse complement strand
GTAAACTTTCAAGAAACGTATAGGCTTATGAAGAAAAGACGCATGATGACTATTGCGGTCTCTTGCATGATGATGCTTGCCGTGTGCGTGGATGCGCCGGCAAAGGTAAAGAAGACCGTGGAGCGGGGAATGACAAAAGAAGAGGTCACGGCCATACTTGGCAAGCCAAAGTTGATGAGTTTTGACTCTTTCGGCGATAGGTGGCAATATGAGAGCCAAAACATTTTGACGGGAGATATTAAACACACCAATGTGATGTTTGACCGCAGTGGTAGGGTTGTGGGTCTCGACACTTATATTGAAGAGTTGAAAAGAAATAATGGCAATAATTCCAATTGTCAACATCCTGCACCCCAACCTGTTCAACCTGCTCCGCCAGTTAGGCCAGTTCCACCAGCATACAACTCCGGTATGCATGTCGGTTATTCCTATTGTCTTGACGATGCATCGTTTTCCAAGTTTTATAACAAGGTGAGAAATGCCACATTCGATAATGAGAAGTTCGACCTTATTGAGGTAGCAAGTCTTGGTTGCTGGTATTCTTGCGCCCAGACTGCCCGCATGATGAGACTGTTCACGTTTGACGATGACAGGATGAAAGTGCTTCGGCTTATGGCTTCTCGCATCGTGGATCCTCAAAATTCCGCGGACATCTACCGCCTTTTCGACTTTGAAAGCGAGAAAGCCAAAGTGGGTGAGATACTGCGTGGGGCTCTAAAATAGAGCGAGTGCATATATTAATAAGCAAACGTACAAGTATAATAAGGTAACGTACAGGAGATTACTTAGCAATTATTTGTAAAAAATAAGCCCATTGACAAGACTAAGCTATGTAGCTGAATCTGTCAATGGGCTTTATTCGATTATTATATTGCCCGCATGAAAAACGAGCAATATAAGTAATGATTTTATAGTAGTAATGTTCTATCAATACTCTCCCCAAGCCTTGATGTCGATATCATCGAGCGACAGCGTGGTGAAGGCATTGATGAATGCTGAGGCGAGGCGGCTATTGGTAATCAATGGCACGTTGAGGTCGATGGCCGCACGACGAATCTTGTAGCCATTGGTCAACTCGCCAGCAGTGAGATCCTTAGGAATGTTGACCACCATGTCGATCTTCTTCTCATGGAGCATTTGCAAGGCCTGCGGCTGCTTGTCAGACTCTGATGGCCAGTAGACAAGTGTGTTGGCCACACCGTTCTCAGAGAGATAGCGAGATGTGCCTGGGGTCGCGAACAGCTCATATCCATGATTCACGAGGCACTTTGCGGCATCGAGCATCTCTGCCTTTTGCTTGGCGCCTCCGGTTGAGAGCAGCACGGTGTGTTTAGGTATGCGCTGGCCAACGGCAAGCTCAGCCTTGAGCAGAGCCTGGTTGGTGTCGTCGCCCAAGCATCCCACCTCACCAGTGGAGCTCATGTCCACGCCGAGCACAGGGTCGGCCTTTTGCAAGCGGTTGAATGAGAATTGCGAAGCCTTGATGCCAACATAGTCGAGGTCGAAGAGGCTCTTGGCCGGTTTCTCGACAGGAACGCCGAGCATTATCTTTGTGGCAAGCTCAATGAAGTTGAGCTTCAGCACCTTGCTTACGAATGGGAATGAACGAGAGCTGCGGAGGTTGCACTCAATGACGAGTATGTCGTTCTCGCGTGCCATGAACTGGATGTTGAATGGGCCATTGATATGCAATGCCGCCGCAATCTTGCGGCTGACGCGCTTGATACGGCGAACAGTCTCCACATACAGCTTTTGTGGTGGCAACTGAAGAGTGGCATCGCCAGAGTGGACACCGGCAAACTCGATGTGCTCGGATATGGCATAAGCCATGACTTCGCCATTACGTGCCACGGCGTCGAAGTCGATTTCCTTGGCGTGCTCGATAAACTTCGATACTACCACGGGGTGGTCTTCGCTCACGTTGGCGGCAAGTTGTAAGAAGCGGTGAAGCTCCTCGTCGTTGGAGCAGACATTCATCGCCGCGCCAGAGAGGACGTAAGAAGGACGCACGAGGACAGGGAAGCCAACGCGCTTCACGAACTCATCGATGTCGTCCATGCTCTTGAGCGCGCTCCATTCCGGTTGGTTGATGCCTAACTCGTTGAGCATCTGCGAGAACTTGGCACGATCCTCAGCATGGTCAATGTCCTTGGCCTGTGTGCCAAGGATTGGCACGTTTTGCTCGTCGAGATACATGGCGAGGTTGTTTGGAATCTGTCCGCCCGTGGAGACGATGACACCGTAAGGCTGCTCCATGTCGATGATGTCCATGACACGCTCGAAGGTGAGCTCGTCGAAATAAAGACGGTCGCACATGTCGTAGTCGGTCGACACTGTCTCTGGGTTATAGTTGATCATGATAGACCTGTAACCCTGCTTGCGGATGGTGTGCAAGGCTTGCACGCCACACCAGTCGAACTCAACGGAAGAGCCTATGCGATAAGCTCCTGAGCCAAGCACGATAACCGAGCGGTGGTCGCTGGTAAAGTCGATGTCGCTCTTTACGCCCGCGTATGTGACGTATAGGTAATTGGTCTGCGCAGGATACTCGGCTGCAAGGGTGTCAATCTGCTTTACCACAGGCAGGATGCCGTAGTTCTTGCGAAGACTGCGGATCACGAGCATGGCCTTGTGCATGTTGCCAATCTCTTTCTCAAGGTTGACGGCACGGGCAATCTGGAAACCGGTGAAGCCGTAAACCTTGGCCTCGCGAAGCAATTCCTTGTCGAGAGTGTTGACATTGCACTTCTTCAAGCGCTCGTCTATGTCGATGATATGTTTTAGCTTATAGAGGAACCAGCGGTCAATCTTGGTAAGGTCGTGAATCTCGTCGACGGAGTAACCTTTGTGCATGGCTTTTGATATGACAAACACACGCTTGTCAGTTGGCTCACGGAGCGACTTGTCGATATCTGATATTTCCAGCTCCTTGTTTTCCACGAAGCCGTGCATGCCTTGTCCGATCATTCGGAGACCTTTCTGTATGGCTTCCTCGAAGTTGCGACCGATGGCCATTACCTCACCCACCGACTTCATGCTGGAGCCTAACTCCTTGTCAACGCCACGGAACTTGCTCAAGTCCCAACGTGGAATCTTGCAGACCACGTAGTCGAGTGCTGGCTCAAAGAACGCTGACGTGGTTTTAGTGACAGAGTTCTTCAATTCGAAGAGGCCATAGCCCAATCCGAGTTTAGCGGCAACGAAGGCGAGAGGATATCCAGTAGCCTTGGAAGCCAATGCAGACGAGCGAGAGAGGCGCGCGTTGACCTCGATTACGCGGTAGTCCTCAGAGTTGGGGTCGAATGCGTACTGCACGTTACATTCGCCCACTATGCCGATGTGGCGCACGATCTTGATAGACAGCGCGCGCAGCTTGTGGTATTCAGAGTTGGTGAGGGTCTGCGATGGCGCGATGACGATACTCTCGCCCGTGTGGATGCCCAATGGGTCGAAATTCTCCATGTTGCACACCGTGATACAATTGTCGTAACGGTCGCGCACCACTTCATATTCTATTTCCTTCCAACCTTTGAGGCTCTTTTCCACAAGGACCTGCGGAGAGAATGAAAATGCCTTTTCGCAAATCTTGCGTAGCTCTTCATCGTTGTTGGCAAAGCCAGAGCCGAGGCCTCCGAGCGCGTAAGCTGCGCGTATGATGACGGGGTAACCCAAGTTCTTCGCGGCCTTGAGAGCCTGGTCCATGTCTTCACAAGCCTCGCTCTTGATGGTGTTGATGTTTATCTCGTCGAGCTTTTCCACGAAACGCTCGCGATCCTCCGTGTTCATGATAGCGCTCACAGGTGTGCCGAGCACTTGAACATTGTATTTCTCCAATACGCCACTTTCCTCAAGTTCCACACCACAGTTGAGTGCCGTCTGTCCGCCGAAGGAAAGAAGAATGCCGTCTGGGCGTTCCTTGGCTATGACGCGCTCCACGAAATATGGTTGCACGGGAAGGAAGTAGATTTGGTCGGCCACGCCTTCCGATGTTTGCACCGTGGCGATGTTCGGGTTGATGAGCACCGTCTGTATGCCTTCTTCGCGCAGGGCTTTTAGTGCTTGAGAGCCAGAATAGTCGAACTCGCCAGCTTCACCAATTTTAAGTGCGCCAGAGCCTAACAGGAGAACCTTCTTGATATTTTGATTTTTCATTGTCTCAGTCTTTCAAAGTGTCTATGAATTTGTCGAACATGAACTCGGTGTCTACAGGACCCGAGCAAGCCTCGGGATGGAACTGTGACGAGAACCAGGGGTTTGTCTTGTGGCGTATGCCCTCGTTTGAGCCGTCGTTCATGTTTACGAAAAGCTCTTCCCACTCAGAGCCTAATGTTGAGGCGTCGACGGCGTAACCATGGTTCTGCGAGGTAATGTAGCAATGCTCTGTCCCAACGAGGCGCACAGGCTGGTTGTGGGAACGGTGGCCGTATTTGAGCTTGTAGATAGAGGCTCCTGCGGCCTTGCCGAGGAGTTGGTTGCCCATGCAGATGCCGCATATCGGCTTACGGCTCATGCTCAACTGTTTCTTTAAGACATCCACGGCAGGCTGGCATGTGTCAGGGTCGCCAGGCCCATTGGCAAGGAAGAGTCCATCGAAGTCCATGTCGGTGTAGTCGTAGTTCCATGGCACGCGGATAACCTCCACGCCTCTATTGATGAGGCAACGAATGATGTTGGCCTTTACTCCACAGTCGACAAGCACCACTTTCTTTCCAGCTCCCTCATTGTAGCGGATGACTTCCTTGCACGACACCTTGTCCACGAAGTTCACGCCCGAATAGTCAGCGTGTGGCACGTTCTCTGGCTCATCGTCAAACACGATAGACCCCATCATGACGCCATGCTCACGCAACACCTTGGTCAACTGTCTTGTATCTATGCCCGTGATACCAGGTATGTGTTCACGTTGAAGCCATGAGGCAAGCGTCTCCACGCCATTCCAGTGGCTGTATTGCTCGCTGTAGTCGGAGCATATCATGGCTGCGACATAAATCTTGTTGCTCTCCATGAATGTGGGCAGGCCGTTTTTCTCAAATGTGAATGGTGGCACGCCATAGTTGCCTATCAGTGGATAGGTGAACGTAAGGATTTGCCCGGCATAAGAAGGGTCGGTCAATGATTCGGGATAACCCATCATGGCGGTGTTGAAGACAACTTCGCCTGCTACGGGTGCGTCGTAACCGAAAGAGCGGCCATGAAACTTTGTGCCGTCAGATAATATCAAAGTAACATTTTTCATCTGTTGTTGTTTTATATGCCTAAATTCATGCAACCATAAACATTCTCATAATAATTGATGAATGCCTTAATGCACATCTTGTTTCCGCCTGGGGTGGGGTAGTAACCCGAGAAATACCAATCGCCTTGATTTTCCGGTATTGCTTTGTGGAGACCGTCGAGCGACTGGTAGACAATGTCGACGGGAGTCGTCATGTCGTCAGGTTTAAGCATCTCCACTATTTTCCTGTTTATCTCTTCTTCAGTGAATGGCTGGTAAATGTCGCGCACATGGTTCACCATCTCATTTGTCGGCTTCTCGAGCTCGGCCTTGCAAGCCTTGTAGGTGTCGTGTATCAGATGCTCCATGCCTCGGTCGTGTATGAGGGCTATAGTGGCGCGGAACACGCAGAACTCCTCAAGCCTTGGCATGTCGATACCGTAGTAGTCGGGATAACGAATTTGTGGAGCAGAGCTTACAATGACAATTTTCTTTGGATGCAACCTGTCGAGAATGTGGAGGATGCTCTCCTTCAGCGTCGTGCCACGCACTATGCTGTCGTCTATGATTACGAGATTGTCCTTGTATGGCTCAATGGAACCGTAAGTGACATCGTAGACATGAGCGGCAAGGTCGTTTCGTGCCGTGCCTTCCGTGATGAACGTGCGCAGCTTGATGTCTTTCCAGGCCACTTTTTCGGATCTGACATCGCGGTTGAGCATTGCTTCAAGCTCATCGCGAGAAGGCTTGTGTCCCAAGGCCAGGATGTCGTTAATGTCTTGTTCCCTTTGGTAATTCTTGAATCCGTCGAGCAAGCCGTAATAAGCCACCTCTGCCGTATTGGGTATGAATGATATGACCGTGTGCTCAGTGTCACCGTCAACGGCTTTGAGCACTTTAGGAGTCAACTGCTCTCCCAGCTTTTTGCGCTCACGGTAGATATCCCTATCGGAACCGCGCGAGAAGTATATGTGCTCAAATGAGCACTTATAGTTTTCCTCTTCCTTTAGTATTTGTTGTTCCGTGGTGTTACCATCGTTTCTCACGATTAGCGCGGCTCCAGGAGTGAGCTCGTGTATCTCGTCGTATTCGAGGTCGAATGTGGTTTGAAGTACGGGCCTTTCAGATGCCACGGCCACGATTTCGTCGTTCTTATACCAAAAAGCGGGACGAATGCCATGAGTGTCTCTCATCGCAAACATCTCGCCGCTTCCGGTGATGCCACACATTACGTATCCACCGTCGAAATGATTCATCGTTGTCTTGAGGACATTTTCCATGCGAACATGGCTGTCGATGTAATCTGTGATGTCGGTGTCTAGTAATCCTTGTTTCTGAGCTTCCACGAAGTTGCGCTCCACCTCGCGATCCAACCTGTGGCCCATGAGCTCAAGCGTTATATAAGTGTCACTGTATATACGTGGGCATTGTCCTTGCTGGGTCAGGGTCTTGAATACGTCTTCAACATTTGTCATGTTGAAATTGCCGCAGATGCAAAGGTTTTTCGCTTTCCAGTTGTTTCTTCTCAAGAATGGATGCACATACTTCACGCCACTCTTTCCCGTTGTGGAGTAGCGCAAGTGCCCCATGTAAAGCTCGCCTGCGAAAGGAAGTTCGTCATAGGCATCAGTGTCTATGTCCTCTTCCTTCATCACTAGCTTTATTTGCCTGTTGGCCTCATTGAATATCTCCGTGATGGCGTTGGCGCCTTCGGCCCTTTCCCTGAACATGTATTCGTGTCCTGGCTTGGTGTTGAGCTTCACGGAGGCTATGCCTGCGCCTTCTTGACCGCGGTTGTGCTCTTTCTCCATCATCAGATAGAGCTTGCCCAGTCCCCATTTCCATGAGCCATATTTCTTTTGGTAATAGCTGAGGGGTTTCAGTAGGCGTACTAAAGCAACGCCGCAATCCTCATGGATATTGTTTTCCATTTATTATGAATGCTTGGTTATGTGTTTATTTCAAGATTGTCAATACCAGTGACGCCACGGTGGTGGCCCAACCTAAGACCGTGACCCAAAGCGTTGTCCACTGGCCAGTGGAAGATTGCACAGTCTTCTGCTTTGTCGGCTGGACGTAGACAATGTCGTTTTGCTTAAGATAATAATATGGGTCATTGAACACTCTCGCGTCGTTCATGTTGAAACGATGCGTGTGCTTCTCGCCTGTGGAGTCCTCGCGCACCAACAGCACGTTTGTGCGCTTTCCGTACATGGAGATGTCGCCAGCCTGTGCCAAGGCCTGGACGATGTTTATCTTCTCGTCTGGCACTTCGATTACCTTCGAGCCAAGCTCACCTATCATGGTGACGCGGAAGCTCCTGAGCCTGCATATTACGACAGGCTTCTCTGAACGTGAGAGATAAGGTTTGAGCTTGTTTGAAATGGTATCTTCTATTTCCGAGTTGGAAAGCCCGCCCACGTGAATCCTTCCCAATACGGGAAAGTTGATGCAGCCTTCGTTGTCGACGAGGTATCCACGAATGTTATTATTGGTAGAACTGTTGGCCTCTGTACCCGAAAAAAGGTTGAACGGCTGTGAAACCTCCGGGTTGGTAGTCTTGACGATGATGGAAAGCTCGTCGTTAGGCATGATCCTTGTCACGGGAAGGCCTTTGGACGCTGACAAGTCTAATGTGTCAATGTTTTGGAAATAAGTGTAATGACGCATGCTTGAACAACTTCCCAAAGCGAGAAGTATGGCACACAGAACCGGGATAAAGAGGATTTTCTTCATTTTTTAATATAATGAATGCTTTATTGTGCAAAGGTAAGACTTATTTTCCAAAGTATAAAGGATTAGCTTGAAAATAATTTCTTGAAATAATTTGAATAGCATAAAAAATAAGTAATTTTGCAAAAGCAAAAGAATTAGCTATTGATTGTTAATAACTGTATAATTTTTTAATGTATGGCATCCGATGAAATATGGCTGTTGAAATGGCATGAGTACATGTCGTATCTTGATGCTAACAAGCACAGACCGTCCAAGTATCATGCAGAGGATATGGTTTTGGTCAATTGGCTAAAGTATAACCGTAGGCTGTTGAAAAACAACAAGCTAAGCCAGGCCAAGAAAGATAAGATAAAAATGCTCTTGGCAGAGGCCGACAAGTATAGAAGAGTCAATCAATACAGTTATTATCATATATTATCATAAATGATACTGCCTTCGCAATGAATAAAGTGCTGCTGATTTACACTGGTGGGACTATTGGAATGGGGCAAAATCCACAGACTGGCGCGTTGGAACCGCTTGATTTCAACCACCTTGAGGACTCCATGCCGGAATTTAACCTTATACGTACCAATGTGGACGTATATCAGTTTACGCCACCTATCGATTCAAGCGACATGAAACCCAAAAACTGGGCGCAATTGGTGAGGATAATAGCGCGCAATTACGACCAGTATGATGGTTTCGTGGTCTTGCATGGCACCGACACGATGGCTTACACGGCCTCGGCCTTGTCGTTCATGTTGGAGAACCTTACCAAGCCCGTGATTCTCACGGGATCACAACTTCCTATTGGACAGTTGAGGACTGACGGCAAGGAAAACCTTATTACCAGCATAGAGTTGGCGGCGATGAAAGACAAGTATGGCCATGCCAGGGTGCCTGAGGTTTGCATCTATTTCAGTGGGAGATTGTTGAGGGGCAACAGGTCCACGAAGATAAACGCGGAAGGCTTTTTCGCCTTTGACAGCTTCAATTATCCGCACCTGTGTGACGCGGGTGTCAATTTTACCTTTCACGATCACCATATTCTCAATCGCGACTTCTCCAAGCCCATGATTCCGCATTACGCCATGGACGAGAATGTATTGGTTTTTAGCATCTTCCCGGGCATTCAAGAGCGAATTTTCAGGAATGTGCTTAACTCCAGTTCGCTTCGTGGCATGGTCGTCAGGACCTTCGGCAGCGGCAACGCGCCACACAACTATTGGCTGATGCCACTGCTGAGGCAAGCCGCCCAAATGGGAGTGGTGATTGTGAACATTAGCCAATGCGTAGCCGGAAGCGTGGTCATGGACAGGTATGACACAGGCTATCAACTCAAGGACATTGGGGTGGTGTCTGGTTTCGATGGCACCGTGGAGTCTGCCATCACCAAGCTTATGTTCCTACAGGCATTGCATTCAGACCCTAATGTCATACGCGGCTTAATGTGCCAGTCAATTGCCGGTGAGATAACAGTGTAGCCAGTTCTTGGAGAAGTAACGGTCTTGCCGGTTGTCTCTAAAACGTTTGTCTTGCTGGTTATGAAAAAACGGCGCGGCCTAAATGAAATTAGGTCGCGCCGCATTATGGGATGCATTAATCTCAGTGCATAAAGGTTTTTACTCGCATGACAATTCCTATTGTTTGAACAACTCCTTTATTCCTCCGAGGCTTCCCATGAGGTTGCTTGCCTCGTAAGGCAGGAACACGGTCTTAGACTTGTCGCCAGCCGCAACTTGTTGCAGCATTTGAATATAGTTTTTCGCGAGCAGGTAGTTGGCGGGGTTCGTGGTTTGCCCCACGGCTTGCGTCACCTTCTCTATAGCCGCGGCCTCAGCTTCCGCCTTGCGTATGCGTGCCGTGGCTTCACCTTCCGCCCTGAGTATAGCTTGCTGCTTGTCGGCTTCGGCACGGTTTATGGTGGCAGCTTTCTCGCCTTCCGATTTCAGAATCTGCGCTTGCTTCTGACCCTCTGAAGTAAGAATAGTGGCACGCTTGTCGCGTTCTGCCTGCATCTGCTTCTCCATGGCTTGGAGCACGCTTTGTGGAGGCGTGATGTCTTGCAACTCGACACGGTTCACCTTGATTCCCCATTTGTTGGTCGCGTCATCGAGCACTCCACGGAGCTTGGTGTTGATAACGTCGCGCGAGGTCAGGGTCTGGTCAAGTTCCATCTCGCCAATGATGTTTCTCAGCGTGGTTTGCGTCAGCTTCTCAATGGCGTTGGGAAGGTTGTTAATCTCATAGACGGCCTTGAACGGGTCAACGATTTGGAAATAGAGCAGGGCGTTGATTTGCATTTGGATGTTGTCTTTCGTGATAACATTCTGCTTGTCGAAATCGTAAACTTGCTCCCTAAGGTCTATGTGGTTGCTGTAAGTGTAGCGTCCGCGTTGGTAAGTGACGATAACCTTGGCCTTGTCAATAAAAGGTATGATGATGTTTATACCTGGCTTGAGAGTGGCGTAGTACCTGCCTAATCTCTCAATGATGCGCGTCTCACTTTGCGGGATGATGACGATGGCCATCTTCGCGAACAAGAGTGCCAGCACTACGAGTGCTATTAAAACATAGAATCCAATCATGGTCTTATAGATTTAAGTATTAATAAATAGTATGTTGTAAAGGTTAGGCTTTTGTGGCCAGTTTTTACAGTTCCTCAACGACTTTCACTATTATGCTGTCGCGAGACACAATCTTGACGTGTGTTCCCTTGTCCAGTGTTAATGCGGTATCTGCTATGGCTTTCCATTCGTCACCGTCTACTTTCACGTAGCCGGAGTGGTCTGGGCCGATAGGCTCTATCACGATGCCCGTGCGACCGATAAGGGCATCGGCATTGCTCGGGCGATCGTCGTGGTGAGGATGGAGATATTTCATGGCAAACGGACGCACGCCAAACACGCAAAGTGCAGAGCCTATGGCGAATACCAATACTTGGATCCAAAGCGGAGTGAACAAAAGCGAGGCTATGATGGAACATGCGGCGCCCAAGGCGAAGCACATTAGGTAGAACGTGCCAGACGTGACTTCAAGTATCAAGGCGAAAACGCATGCCAATGTCCATACAAGCCAGAGGTTGGATGAAAGATATTCGAGCATAGGCTGAGATTTTGTGGTTTGTCGTTTGTATGTTCTGTTTTCCTTGTGTGCGCGTTATTTTTTGCGCTTTGTGGAAGCAGTCTTCTTTGTTGTAGTCTTCTTCGTTGTAGTCTTCTTCGTCGTTTTCTTTGCCGTGGCCTGTGTGGTCTTGGCATATCCTGAGGCTTGGTAATACTTCAAAGCCTCGGGCATTTCGGCCTGCAATGCCGCTATGCGTTTGGCGTCAGAAGGGTGGTCGGATAGGAAGTCGCTTTGGTTGCTATTGCCTGAAGACATGCGCTGCCAGAATGGGATGGCGACCTCAGGGTCGTAGCCGGCCATGGCCGCGAAAATCAGTCCCATGTGGTCAGCCTCGCTCTCATCCTCGCGGCTGTATTTCAAGTTGGCGAGGTTGAAGCCCGTCTGTGCCACCTTCGTGGCTATTGTCGCGGCATCGCTGCCAACCACTTGTCCGAGCAACGCTCCGCCAATCTGCGTCCCGTATTGCTGGCGAATCTTCTTCGACATTTGTTCTGCTGAATGCTTTGCTACCGCGTGAGCTATCTCATGGCCGAGGACAATGGCAAGCGAAGACTCGTTCTGCGTGATGGGCAGGATTCCCTCATAGACCACGATTTTGCCGCCAGGCATGCAGAAGGCGTTGGCCTCCGAGTTTTGCACGAGGTTGAACTCCCAGGCGAAGTTCTTTATTTCAGATGACAGGCCGTTGTTCTTCAAATAGGTTTCCACGGCTGCTGCCAAACGTTGCCCCACGCGCTTTACCATAGCCGTGTTTTGTGCGTTGGTCGACACCTTGGCCGTTTTCATGAATTCAGAGTATTGCTTATTGCTAAGGCTCAACACCTCGGCGTCGGACACAAGCAGTGTGTGCTTGCGGCCTGTGATAGGCACGGTGGACGTGGTGCCGCATGCCGCCAACATCAGTGTGGCGACAGCAGAAAGGATAATAAACTTGAAATGTCTCATTTCTTTAGTTTGCTTTTTATTATTGTTGTTTTTGCAAAGATAAAGAAATAAGACATTACAAGGCGCGCTTTTGTGTTTTTTAACACAGCTTATGCCAGCGCGAGCATAAGCGCGTCACTCGTATCTTATGGCCTCTATCGGGTCAAGCATCGCGGCTTTCTTGGCAGGGTACCAACCGAAGAACACTCCGGTGAACGTGCAAACCGCGAACGACATGAGTATGGTCCATGGCTCAATGTATATTGGCCAACCTGCCACCATCTTTACGGCATAGCTTGCGCCTATTCCGATGATGATGCCAATTATGCCGCCGGTCACCGACATCATGATGGCCTCAATCAGGAATTGGTTGAGGATGTCTACGCTTCTCGCGCCAACGCTCATGCGTAAGCCAATCTCACGCGTTCGCTCGGTGACGCTGACATACATGATGTTCATGATGCCGATGCCGCCAACGACGAGGGAAATGCCAGCCACGCAACCGAGCAGTATTGTCAGCATGTTGGTTGTTGAGTTCATCATCGATGACAGTTCTTCCTGCGAGCGGATGTTGAAGTCGTCATCGTCAGCTTCCTTGGTGTCGGTGGCGTCTTTCAGCTTGTGGTTGCGCCTCAAGATGGAAGTCATCTCGTCCACGGCTTTCTCTGTCACCCCCTCTGTTATGGCAGAGGCTTGAATCTCAGAGAGATAAGTCTGCGCGAGGATGCGTTTCATGATGGTCGTGTATGGAGCTATGACGAGGTTGTCCTGGTCCATGCCCATGGAGTTGTAGCCTTTCTTCTTCAATACGCCAACTACGCGGAATGGCGTGGAGTTGAACCTGACCACTTTGCCCACGGGGTCTCCACCGTTAGGGAAGAGATAGTCAACGACGGTTTGGCCGAGTATGCACACCTTGGCGTTTGCCTTGATGTCTTGGTCGGTGAAGCATTCGCCATTCGACACGCTCAACTGTCTTATGTCGAGATACTCGGTGTTGACGCCATAGATGGTGGATTGCGTGTTGTTGTTGCCGTAGATGAATTGGCCTGAGCTGCTCACCACGGGCGATATGCCCTTGATGTAGTTGCACTTCAACGACAGTCCAATGGTTGGCATGCGTTGCCCCTTGGCGATTTTTACAAATTATCATAAAAAAGACGCAAATTAGACAAGTTTATTTAATTGTGAATATTGTGTTGTCCGCTAAAATCACAAAGAGCATGAAAATCTCGCTTGATGTCCTCAGTCTAAGTCCTGGCTTGCAGTGGCTTGATTTGTGCCGACCCCCAAAAAAGCCTTCCGGGATTTTGGGTGATGGCATACAAAAGAAGCATGCAAATTGGTCTGAAGGCTGCCCTGCAAAGCACATGATGCATACCAATTTACAGGATGAAAATATTTTACAAATAGTTGTCTGAGAATCGATTTTTTTCGACCAAGGTGTCACTTGGTTGGAAATGACGCAATTATGGGCTGTTTTGATAACCTTCTGAATATCAATCAACTGCGATTTTGATGGCTTCTGGACGTCATTTTTGTGCTAAAATCGCGTCGCCGTTACACCGTAATGGCATCGCGATTACACCGTAACGGCATCGCGATTACACCGTAACGGCATCGCGATTACACCGTAACGGCGAC
>ERZ1031933.329-NODE-329-length-13753-cov-14.447803_pt1 | contig 13753 bp, 7 predicted proteins | sample MGYA00517880_ERZ1031933 | MGnify/ENA primary metagenome ERZ1031933 (study PRJEB33719, sample SAMN04261283) | wastewater metagenome | biome: rural village; feature: human; material: feces | host: Homo sapiens | place: El Salvador | collected 2014-01-14 ... | reverse complement strand
CATGCCACTCATGAGAAGTAGATGTGCCGTTGCCACTCTGCTTTGCGTCATAAATACTATAGTGGTTCTCGTTGTGGAAGGTCTCACGCATCAAACCAGCTGGGATGTTCAACTTGATAGTACTGCTCTTGCCTGTAGCAGGAGTGGTAGCTGTAATCTCCACTGTGCCGAAGCCCTTGAAGGTTACGACTCCATCAGCTACTGTTGCCACGTTTTCATCAGATGAAGTCCATACTATCTGAGATGTCGTACATTCAGCAGGAACTGTGGTATAATTCAAACTCAAAGACTTCTCGTTCAATGCACAAACATAGCCCTTGTCGGCAGAGTAGGTCTGGTCGATGGTTACATCCTCTGGCGCTACCACCTTGCGTATGTTCACAGTCTTCTCGCCTACCACGCCAGAACCATCGAGGGCTGTGGCAATCACCTTTACAGGAGTCAAGATTGCTGAAGCCTCCTTGCCAGTCAACACACCCGTCATTGGGTCGATGCTGGCAGCATTCTCGTCATCCACGCTCCACTTCACGGTCTTGTAAGTAGAGTTGTCTGGAGCAATGGTAGCTGTCATCTGCAAGTTGTCACCAGAGTAGATTTCGTCCTTATCGGAAGTCACTGCGATACTAGTAGCTTGGCGCATCTCCTTGGAAACAACGACTTTCAAGTTGGCATTGATACCGCTACCCTCGTACAAACCCACAGGAGCAATCTGAACGATGGAATAGCCATCACCATCCACCGCCGTTACAAGTCCCTCGTCACTGATGGTTGCAAAGTCATCATTGGAAGATGACCAAACAGCATCTCTAAAAGTTGTATTCTCAGGCAGCATCGTGTATTCCAACTGCAAAGTCTCGCCCTTGATCATTGGCAAACATTTGGCACCAGTGGCATCGGTATAGATGAGCTGTTGCTTATCTTGTGAGAGATTGAACTCCACCGATGAAGGGATGACAGCACCATAAAGGTCGCTCTGCTTGTCATCATCGCTACATGATGTCAGTGATGCTGTAGCCAAACCAAGCATCAGCATCATGGCGTATATCTTATTGTTATTTCGTTTCATTGTCTTATTATTTTTTATGAGCAAATGAATTAACTTTCCCTTCGGCCGTTGACCGTTGGTTCTTCACTCTTCACTTAATTCTTCTCCCATCCTGGGTTCTGACCGATATTAGGATTCAACTGCATTTGATCGGATGGCAATGGATAGAGATAGAGCTTGTCGTCCCACTGTCGATTGTCGTAGAGGATGATGCAACCATCTGCATCCAACTGGCGGCTTTGGTTAGCCCACAGCGACTCAAACTGAGTTCCCTTCCACTTCACGCCGAGCAAGGTTTGTGGCATTTCCACTGGAGCAGTAGCCCAACGCTTGAGGTCATCAATGCGGAAGCCCTCAAATACCAACTCTACTGTGCGCTCACGACGAATCTCCTCACGCATACTCAAGCCATTGTTATCCACTAAGGCATTGCTGAGCTTCACCATCTTAGGGTTAGAACGCTGGCGAACCAAGTTGACGCTCTTGTCAAGGTCGCTATCAGAGATTCTGCCTTGCAACTCATATACTGCCTCAGCAAAGTTGAGAAGTACCTCTGCATAACGAATCACAGGGAAGTCCATGCTCTCATATCTGTCTGCCACCTGACGCTCGACTGCCCATTTGTGAGTTTGATAGCCACTGTTGGCTGTAGCGCCCACCTCCTTGGCACGGCTCAAATCACTGTCATCCCATGCTGTACGGCAATGCTCGGCGGTATTGTCCCATACCTTAGTACCACGCTGAGCCAAGGTAGTCAACATACGGTTGTCACGATTCTGGAACTCAGAGGTTGCCTGATCATAACCCTTGAACTGGGCAGACTTCTCGATTGGCAGACCATCTTGACAAACATACATATTGGCGAGCTTGCGAGTAGGATATACGGCATTGGTGAGATAAGCCTTGGTGATGTTCAAGCCTACGCCATCTGCCAATCTATGGCGGCGAGCCAAGATATACTCAGTATTATCCTTGGTGGTCAAACCAGCAGGATTGCACTGTGCATCCTCCAAGATAAACATATAGCGATAGCTCTCTGTGCCCAACTTTTCATTGTAGAAGAGTTTGTAATGTCCTGCCTCCATCACAGCCTTGGCGGCAGTCTTGGCGGTATTGAGCAGAGAGGTGACACGCTCACTGTTCTCTGTAGCATCAGCGCCCCCATTGTGGAACTTCTGCCAAGTACCCTCGAATAGAGCCACACGAGAGAGGAAAGCATTAGCTGCATCCTTGCTCAATCGTCCTGCCTCAGAAGGTGTATCAGGCAAGCCATTGGCAGCATCCTGAAGATCCTGAACACACTGGTCGATGACCAAGCTACGATCATCACGCACGGCGTTCATCTTAGGCGAATCAATATCCACTGGCTCCGTCAAGAGAATGACATTGCCATAGAGTTGCACCAACTCAAAGTAGCAGTAAGCACGGAAGAACTTAGCCTCAGCCACTGGCACTGCGATGGATTTCTGATCACCAAAGCTAGCCGCATTCTTCAACAGCAAGTTGGTGTAATAGATATGCTGATAGAGCTTGGTATAGTTATTGTCCTTTTCTGGCACTGTATTGGTACCCTGGCTATACACATTCACGTTAGCCTCAGCCATCAAGTCGCTTCGGGTATCGCTATGAGGACCATCGCTCACGGCATACTGATAAGGATCACCACTATGAATATCACGAGTATAGCTATAAAACTGGTTGGCGAACAACTGGAAGTTGGAAGCTGATTTCCAAACGGTATCGTCGTTCATCTGCGCCTCTGGCGAGAAGTCCAAGCAACTGGTCATTGCCATCGCCATCATTCCCACACAGGCAACCTTGATTGTATTATATATCGTCTTCATAATTGAATTTCTTTATTGTTAGAATATCATTCTAATAGCATTAGAACTCTTCACTTAAAACGTCAAGTTCAAGCCAAACGTAAAGTTACGAGTGAATGGATAGCGACTCACATCACTGGCGTTACGCTTTGCCTCAGGGTCCCAACCATCCGTAATCTTAGTGCTCTCCCAAAGGTCTTCACCTGTGAAATAGATGCGTGCTGCATTCACGAAGCCCAACTTCTTCAACACTGATGCTGGAAGGTTGTAACCTACGGTGATATTCTTCAATCGGATATAACGACCATCCTGTGCTGTCAGAGAGTTTGCTTGATAGTTATAGCTCACGATGTTGGCATCCGTTGTATAAGGATTGTAGTAGGCGTTCGGATTGGTCTCGCTCCAGGTGTTGCCGATACTGCTCGTTGTAGAATTGGTATAGAGCGAGCGGAATGGAACCGTCCAGGCATCGATGCCACGATAAACGAAGCGGTTGGCTGAGCCTTGGAATACGATATTGAAGTCGATGCCCTTCCAGGATGCGCCTGCATTGAATGAGTAGGAAATCTCTGGAGTATCGCTACCGAGATAGATGTAATCTCTATAGTCGAGCACACCATCGCCGTTCTCATCACAATACATATTGTCACCCACACGCAAGTTGCTTGGCATACCGATACCATTGTTAGGATAGTATTTTGTCAAATATGCCTTCAGCATCTCCTCGTTCTGAATCTTGCCACCATAACGAAGACCGAAGATAGAGTTGAGGGAGTAACCTTGCTGGGTGCTGGTATAACCAGACTTCAAGACGGATGTACCACCATAGTCGGTCAACTCATTGCGAGCAAAGGTGATGTTACCACCCACGTGATACTGCACCTCTCCTATCTTTCCATTATAGTTGATGCTACCTTCAAATCCCCAATCCTTAAACTTACCGCTGTTGGCTGTAGGGGCTGCATCACCCAAGATGGCTGGATAAGTGATCGCCACGAGCATGTTGTCGTTCTTCTTCAAGAATCCTTCCACCGTACCACTCAAAGCTCCATTAAAGAAACCGAAGTCGAGGGCAATATTGTAGTTCTTGATGCGCTCCCACTGACGGGTGGTAGAGGCAAACTTACCATTGGTAGTGATGGTGGTCAAGCGATCGCTACCCACGTATGCGCCACTCGTCGTATTGAGGTTGTAGAACTGATAACCATCATAGTTGTCGATACCACTCTGCGAACCCATCTCTGCGTATGAGGCACGGAGCTTCAAGTTGCTGATCCACTTCACGTCCTTCAAGAAGTTCTCCTGATTGATGCGCCATCCGATAGAGGTTCCCCAGAAGAACGCCCAACGGTTTTGTGGCAAGAACTTAGAGCTACCATCATAACGACCATTGAACTCCAAGAGATACTTGCTGTCGAAGTCATAGTTGAAACGACCGAAGTAAGACATAATGGCATTGCGATAGTTGTACTTGCGAATATCATCGCTAGTCAAGGTCAAGGTACCATTACCATTGATTACATCAAGACCTTCCAAGATGTCAGTATAATTGGCACCGAAGTTTTCCATATCCTTCAACTCATACTGAGCACCGAGGGTGAGACTGGTGTTATGCAGCTTGGCGAATGTCTTATGGGCATTTAAGAAACCAGAGATGCTATAGAAATCGGTACGAGAAGAAGTCTGCTGGAAGTAAGACTTCTCCTGTGTAGGATCTTGCAAGGTTTGCGCCGTGCCTGTATAATTATAATAGGTAATGGCATTCTGCACCTTGCGACGGCGAGCCTCGTTGGTATTGTAGCCTACGTTGACGTTACCATCGAGCCAGTCGGTAATCTTAGCCTTCAAGGTCTCGCTGATACTCAAGCCACGTACTGAGAGTTTGTTGTCTCCACCCTGCTGAAGCTTAGCCACAGGAGAGCCCCATGTACCCCAAGCATAAGCCTGCCCATCCTGTGTGGTGAGAGGCAAACCTGGCATAGGCATACTGGTAGTCAAGGCCGAGCCTACCAAGGTAGGAGCCACTTGCTCCTGACGGCTGAAGGCGATGCTACTCTCCAAAGTAAATATCTTGTTGAGTTTATTGCTATAGTTCCAGCGGATATTATATCGCTTGTTGTTGTTGGTACCATACTGCAAGGTAGAACCATCGTAGAGGAAGCTACCAGAGATACGATAAGAGCTCTTGTCATTACCGCCAGCCAAGCTCAAGCTATGGTTAGTGCTCCAAGTGCTACCAAAGAGGCTGCCCAGCCAATCCGCATTGTCATCAAAGACAAAGTCCTTGACATCAGTGAAACCTGCATTACCAAATGGGTTGGTGGTCTTCTCCAAGTCGATGTAACCGCCCTTGTATTTCTTGGCAAGTTCTGCGTATGTGTACCATACATTGCTTGTATTATTGTCATTTCTCAAAGCCTGCTGCACACCATCAGCCCATTGGTCGATGTTACAAAGTTCTGGCATCAAGCCTACAGTACGAAGCGTGGCACTACCGCTATAGTTTATCTGGAGCTTGCCTTCCTTACCCTTCTTGGTCGTGATGAGGACAACACCACCAGCGGCACGGCTACCATAGATGGCAGCGGAACCATCCTTCAGGAAGTTGATGCTCTCGATGTCATCAGGGTTGAGCAAGCGCATTTCGCTTACGCTATTCGCAGCCACACCATCGATGACCACCAAAGGCTCTGTAGAGTTCATGGAAGAAGAACCACGGAGGTTCAAGTTCCAGCTCTCATCGCCAGGAGCAGAAGAGGAACGAGTAATCATGACACCAGGCACCTGACCTTGTAATGCCTGCAAAGGAGAAGACAAGCCACCTTTCTCTTGGAACGCCTTGCTATCGACTACGGTTACCGCACCGGTCAACGACTCTTTCTTCTGCACACCATAACCTACGACGACCACCTCTTGCAGAGTCTGGTTGTCATCTTCCATGGTCACATTGAGCTGAGGACCAGCTACCTTCAAGACTTGTTCTGTGAAACCGATGTAGGAAAACTTGAGTTGTGCGCCCTTCGCCGCCTTGATGGAATAATGACCATCGAGGTCGGTCACGGTACCGCCTTGTTGTCCTACCACTTGCACTGTCACACCGATAAGAGGCTCACCCGTCTTATCCACTACAGTACCTTGCACCTGTTGCTGTTGCGCTACTATCGGATTAGGATTGCCGGCTGCCAGCAAAGAGGCTGAGAACAGGGGCATTGCTAATCCTGAGAGCATACAAACTTTAATGAATTGTTGCTTCATATAGGTTGAGTATTTATAGTTTTTGTTATTCTAAAAGAGTTAAGACTGATTGAAGTCTTTAGTTATCTTACGTTTGATGATTATCTTACGGATGCTTAGATAATCTTACGTAAATATGCCTTCATATCTTTTGTCGAAAGATAGATATGGGTCTCCACCGTGCGCTTGCTCAACTGTAGCTTCTCCACGATCTCGTCGGTCGTCATTTCTTCGTGCTTATACATCTTATATATAGCAGCACGCTTGGCTGGCATCTCGGCGAGATGCTGACGTTCGAAGGAGAGAATGTCGGCAGCTTCGATACGCTGAACCATAGAAGAATGGTCCATACTCTCCATGGAAGCCATCAACTGCTTCTCGGTCTCACGCACGAACGCCTTATGGCGTGCATCATCGATAATCATGCGCTTCGCCATCACAAAGAGTAAGTTCTTGGCGGTATCCTCAGAGATTACGTCCAGTGACATCACCTTGATAAAAAGATCTTGGAGCATATCCTCGGCAGCCATCACGTCGTGTGTATAGCTCACGAGATATTGCTTGAGGTCGAGGTAGTACTTCTTATATATAGAAGCTACCACGCTGCGGTTTTGGGGATTGTCGTTACGTTCCATATCTACTTAGGTTTGGTTTTACGGTTGCAAAGATAAAACCATTTTCGATACGAAGCAACATTTTGGACACCAACTACCGCCAACTCCTTTTGCAAGAAGTCCAATTCGTTTAACCACTTATATTTCAAGCATTTGTAGCCTTAGCCTAGCAAGTCTATCTAATTTAGAGATAGTTACAACTTGATGTTTTGCGCCTTCAGATACTCCGTTGGAGTCATGCCTTCCACACGACGGAAGGTGCTGAAGAAGCTCGATTTCTTGAAGCCGCATTTCTCGCTCAACGCCGTCAAGGTGTATTTTTTATACTCGCCCTCGGCTATCAGTCGCTTGAACTCTTCCAAGCGATAACGGTTGATAAATTCATAATAGTTCTCCTTCACATAGAGACTGAACACCTGGCTCAGCTTGCTGGATGACAAACCGAGCACTTCGGCAAGGTCGCTCATCTTCAGGTCGGGATTGGTATAGCATTGCTTCTCCTCGATGTAAGCCTTCATCCTCTCCACGATGTCGGCGAACTCCTTCTCATCGACTTTCACTCGAGCATACTTGGTGGTCGTTGCCTTACCTATTGTCTCTTCCACATCCGATTCAAGACTCTCGTTCTCTAAGTCTTGCTGCACTTCCATCTCTGCCTTTTCCTGCTCTATCTCCATCAAGGCACCCTCTATCTCGTTGCGCTCGTCGAGGAGCACCTTGGTGTTCTTATGATAGTTGCGCCACATCAACAAGAGGATGATGGCTGCTATCAAGATAACGAGTTCAAGGATGGCAAGCCAAGAAGGCAAAACCATGATTTGATAAGTTCGCTCCGTGGCTGGCGCACCTGCCAAGCGCACCTTCAACTGGTGGATGCCTGGCAAGAGGTGGGTAATCTCCACATCCTTGCCATCGCTCACGCTTCGCCATTCCTTATCTCCCTCCATCTTATACTGATAGAGTCGTCCATACTGTCGTGCATAGTCTTGCAACAAGATGCGGAAGGAGAGTTTCTCCGAGAGGATGTTCCAACGGATGCTGATACGATGCTCATCGTTGGCATGGTCTTCGAGGGCATACTCCATCAAGTCGCTTCCTCGACGGATGTCGTAGAGAGCGATGTGGTAAGGATTATGGCGCAACCAACTCTCCAATGCCTGTCGGTTCACCCTCATCAATCCATTGGAGGTAGCCACCCAGACATTCCCCTTGGCATCCATGTGTATGCCATCGGAGTTGATGAACTGGCACATCAAACCCTCGCCATAACCAAAATGCTGCAAGTCTTGCATCTGATAGTTCAAGCGATACAACCCTTGGTCGGTGGCTATCCAGTAATACCCCTTCATGTCGTCCAAGAACCCATAGCACTTGCTGCCCACAAACTCGTTGGGCATCTCCAACTGCCCGAATCGGGTCATTGCCGGATTCGTATAGAATATCTGAGTCTGCTTTGGGAAGAACATCAAACCTTGATGCCCCCTTACGCAGCCCAAGTTCACTTCCGTATTGAAGAAACCTTTTGGGAAATGAGCGTTCTCGAATGTTTGCGTAGCTGCCACATAGAGCGATATGCCTTGCGAGCAAGCCCATCCGTTGCCTTTGTTGTCGAATCTGACAGTGGTGACACCACCACAAAGCCGGGAATTGTTCTCGGTATATCTCATGATATGTCCCTCGCCATTCCACACGAAGACACCTTCACCTGTGCCTATCCACAACTTGCCGTCTCGGCTCACATCAAGCGAGGCTATCGTGGCTGTCGTCAGCAAAGGTTCACCAGGAATACGAGAGACAGCAAAGGTTTGCGGATTCAAGATCAACAAGCCTCCATCGTAGGTACCGATATAATATTGTCCCTTGTAAAAAAGTATATTGGTAATGATATGAGCTCCCAATAATTGCTCCATCGGAATCAATTTCATCATCTTACGAGCCTCATCCACATAGTACAAGCCCTCGTTGGTACCTATGATTTTCACCTGGTTGCCGATGTAGAAGGAACGCACATTCAAGCCCTCGGTCGTGAAGTCGCCGAAGTGATAACGCTGGAAGATGGGAGCCTTATAATAAGTATAAGACATGCCGAAGCGGAAGAAGCCAAACCAGTTGACTCCATTCACATCCTTGACGAAGCAATAGACAGCATCACTCGGTAGGCGATGTTTTCTATCGCCTTTCACGTAATACATCTCCTTGATCTTCGCCGTGTTGGCATCAAGCAAGAAAGCACCCGAACCATCCGTTGCCACCGTCACCTCTCCATGCGAAGTCGCTTGCAAGAAGGTGATGATATTGCCAACGCCTGAAATCGGACGGGGAGCTGCATGGGATTTCAAACTATAGACAAACAAGCCATTGTTCTTGGTTCCGATAAAGAACTTGTCTTTCCAAATCGCCAAGCGGCTTAACGCAGCACCTTTCGGCATTTTGTCGGCAATCACATACGAGCGATACTTGCCAGTCTGAGGCACATAACAGTTGAGGGCATAGCGGCTCAAGAACCAGACGTTACCTTTTGCATCCGCCTTGATGTCCCTTACACCATTCTCCACACCCATCTGTGTAGCCCCCACGGTGATGACTCGGCTTCCCTTTTCATCAAAGACATGAAAGCCCTCACGGTTGCCTGCATAGAGTTTTCCCTTGAAAGCCAAGATCGTTTCCGCCTTGCCGATTTCCGGATGAATTTGTCGGAAGTCTGCCTCTCCCTTACGCTTTGCGAAGATTCCCTTCCCTGTGGCTGCATAGATGGTATGATCTTCTCTCTCGCAGAGTTCGAAGACATACGTGCCCTCACCTCCAGGTTTGAAGGTGACGATACGCTTGCCGTTATAGAGACTGACACCATCGCTGGTGGCAAGCCACATTCGTCCTAGATGGTCGGGCATAATACGAGAGACCGACTCGCCCGAGAGTCCGTCCTCCTTGGTTACAAAGTGAAAAAACTCGTCATTGACGATGTCAGCACGACAAACCGCCAAGCTACACATCATCAATAAGAGGCATATATAATAATGTATATATTTCATTTTTTGATCCTTGCAAGCTATTCAGGTATTGTATTCGCTTGCAAAGATAGTACAAATCGAAGAAAACACCAAACTTTTGCTGGTTTTTCTCACAAACATCGCCATAGCCACTAGGGACTAAGGTTGGGATACGTGGCATCAAGCATTTACTTCTGCCAATATACCGCATGTGCCCACACGCTCTTGCCTTGGATATTTCGGTCGATGAGTCCTTCTGCAAAGGCACTCAGATAGCCCCCTCTGCCGTATGCTTGTTGCACGTCAGCCAAACCATTGACGATACTATCCGCCTTTGCCTTCACTGCCTTCGAGCCTGTCTGGGCATAGAGGGTGGCGTATGCCGAGAGGAGATGTCCCGTGATATGACCACGAAGGTCGCAGTCAAGGGATTCCCAACCACCGAGCTTCTTCACCGTCATATAGCCTCCCTCCCGACTAGAGAAAGCACCGCTTGTATTGCGGAAACTCTGCAAGAGAGAGTTGACTGGTATCGACATCATCCAAGCCGAGTCCCGCTTCATGTTCTCCTGAAAACGAGAAGGAAGGAGATGTACCTGGGTCATCTTGAAAGGTTGGCACTTCACATTGTTGCCGTTTCCGACAGCAAATGCTTTGCCACCTAAGGATAGAATATTAAAACTACTTGCTATCAGCAAGCCTGCCACGATTGCTATTGATTTCTTGTTCATGATGATGTTTCGATTGTAAGATACTAGTACTGATTCTACAAGATAATACGGATATGGAAAAGATAGTACGCAAAAAGCCTTATCTCAATCTTTCCATTACGTCCTTTGGAATATCAATGCGAATAGGTTGCACCGCTCCCTTGTATTCCTTATCGGCATCGGCTACCGCCACCAACCAACAGGTGAAAGACCTGCGTGCATTGTCCCACCCTGCCTCGAATGGATAGAAGCGGAAGGTGGTATCATTGATTTTCTTCACGGGTCCATTAATCACCTCTATATGAGGTTTCTTCTTGCCATGCTCCAGGGCTGATTTGCCATGCGAGCTATCCGTATAGACTGCCTTTATGTGAAAGGTGATGCCCTCCATATCTTGCAAGTCAAGTTTCATACCACCTTGCAACTTTTCATCGTATGGCACCAACTTACCTTCATACTCGAAGCCCACATACTGTACCTTCTTACCTGCCGTCTCCAGGTATCGAGCCTCTGTCATTTCTGCCATTTCCTGGTCAAAATACCAAAAAGCATCATGCTTATCGCCCTTATATATATAATAAGGTGCAGGAAGAGGACGAGAAGCGGAGGACAACTCAGGCATCCTTCCCTTGTCTGCTCCATCCGTGCCCATCATATCGGAATGGAATCTCTCTGCAAGCCAACCGTCCTTCGGATTGAGTTTACGGAGCGTTCCATCAGGGTTCAAACGCTGTTCTAACGCCTTTTGAATGAACTTCGCCAAATACATGGCAGTCTTATCACCACAGTCGAAATGACCTCTACCGGTATCACAGAGGAAGGAGATGCAACTCTCGGGGTACATCATGCGAAAGGCAAGGGCTGGATTCACACGAGCCTCCCACCATTCATACTCGCCTTCCACCATCAAGCCCGGTATGCCATCGATGTTGCGATGACGTCCCCACTCCACATTATCCCTGCCATATCCACAGAGGTTGGTACGAGGAGCATCACCATGGAAGGAGATGATGCAAAGCGTGCGATTCGGGTTCCAAGCCGCAAAGTTCCATGGGAAAGTAGCTTGAGCGGAATGCCCCAAAGGGATGATAGGAGCCTTGGCTATCTCGGCATGACCGCTCTGGTCGGCAAGATTGCCCATCATCTCCTCGAAGATGTTCTGTGCGCCCGAAGCTGGACTCCAATCATTACTGAAAGCTGGAGCCACCCATACCATCGCCACACCTAGTTGCTTCATCTGGGCTTGGAACTTCGGATTCTTATAGATAGCCTCCTCGGTCATATTCTGTTGCGAGAGCAGTACAGCCTTCACTTGCTTGCAGCCATCGGGTACCCAAAGATAAGCCACAGGAGCTTTCCCCGTCTCATTGGAGATATACCCACGCAATGCGACCGACCATTGATACATGCCACCGCCTCCCACGCCTACGGCATGGGCTGCACTCATCCAGATGCCTTGCAGCAACAAGAGCATCATCACCATTCTCTTGCCTAGAGAGAATAGGCATTGCTTCTTTCCATTATGATCTCTTTCCATTTTCATATCCATTTATGAAGATACAGAATCTTTTCTTTTATTAAGATACGGCTCGCGGTGCAAATATACGCAATAAGCCGCATAAAACAGTCACTTTCAGGCAAAAAATATGCTTATAGAAAGAGAAAAAGAAATAAAGACATTGCAGCAAGCCTATCACTCTGAATATTCTGAGTTTGTGGCAGTTTATGGACGTCGCCGCATCGGAAAGACTTTCCTTATCAGAGAGGCTTTCAACTATCAGTTTGCGTTTCAGCACACTGGTGTGTACAAGGGAAGAAAAGAAAGTCATCTTTATAGATGAGATTCCCTGGCTTGATACCCCTCGTTCTGGTTTCCTGTCAGCACTAGAATATTTTTGGATCAGAGCCGCATGGACAGGATTGGCCTTCGAGCGTGTTTGCTTTCAGCACATTCCACAAATCAAGCAAGCCATGGGCATAGCAGGTGTTGCCACCCAATGCTATTCATGGAAAGCAAAAGGGGATACACTCTCTTTTGGTACTCAAATAGATATGGTACTAGACAGAAGAGACAACATCATCAATATTTGCGAGATTAAATTTTCCAAAGGAGAATACACCATAACGAAAGATTATGCGATGTCACTCAACAATAAAGTGGAAAGATTCATCGAGAGCACAAAAAACAAGAAAACGATTCTCCTAACGATGATCACGACAAATGGCGTGGTACATAATGAATACTGGAATCAAATACAATGTGACATAACGGCTGATGAGCTTTTTAATGCGTAAAGATTAAGAGAAAAGCGTAGCCTCTTACCAAAAGAAGCTACGCTATGATTGCCCTAAAATGCGAGCCTATATTTTTCTAATCTTAGCATTCCACGATTTTCCATTCACCGATGGTTCGCTTGTCACTATCGTAGTTGACACCAACCTTAACCAATCGCTTACCATCTGCAGAATAAGGTATCAGGTAACCTTTATCATCAATCTGTTGTAGAGCTTCATCAGCACTCTTGTCATATTTCAGTTCCATCACATAGATGGTGTCTGGCATGTGGAGCACTGCGTCTGCCCTGCCAATGGCACTATCTTCCTCTACCTTGATATAGGCTCCCAGAAGATTGAAGATGAGATAGAACACTGTCTGGAAATCCTTCTCATTCTTGTTGGACAGGCGATTGGAGATGCTGGCAAGATAGGCTTGCATCTTCTGCAAGGCACCATCCATCGTACCGTCATAAAGTTGCTCCAAGAATTCGAAGATGAATCCATTGTTGTCCATTTGTATTGGCGACAGATAATTAGGAGCCAATGATTTCACCATACCCAAACGAACTTCCTTATTAGGATAATCCAATTGGAAACTCTGCAATATCGGATTATATTTCTTGATGGTGAGATAACCACTTTGATACAGAAGAGGCACTGCCGATGTCATTTGCTCAGGAGAAACATCAAAGTCGTCTAAGGAAGCACTTTTCTTCTCAATATCCAAGATTCCCACATGATACTTTTGTAGGGTCTTGATGAGATAGCTTGGCGTACCAGAACTAAACCAATAAGCTGCAACTTTCTGACTTCTTAAAGCTTTAACCAAACTGAATGGATTGAATACATCTTCTGAATTCTCACTAAAATGATAGCCATCATAGAAGTTCTTCAACTCCTCTACAGTCTCATCAAAAGTCTTACCCAATGCCTTGGCTAGTATCTCCACATCCGGCTTCATCTCTGTCAGAAGTTCTGTCTTGCTGATACCGCAAATGGCAGATATGCACAATATATTTTGTCTTATCGACATATACATAGTTACCTTCACGTATTTTTG
>ERZ1031933.312-NODE-312-length-14010-cov-6.688929_pt1 | contig 14010 bp, 7 predicted proteins | sample MGYA00517880_ERZ1031933 | MGnify/ENA primary metagenome ERZ1031933 (study PRJEB33719, sample SAMN04261283) | wastewater metagenome | biome: rural village; feature: human; material: feces | host: Homo sapiens | place: El Salvador | collected 2014-01-14 ... | reverse complement strand
GAAGTGATACCTGTATGGAAATGGTTACTTGATTTATAGCTATTATCCAGAACGTCAAGGCAGAATAAAGAAAAATAATATGGTACAAAGAATTTTCAGACGCAAAATATACGATAAGATTCTTAAATGGAAAGAGGAGAATCATGGTAAAACAGCTCTTCTAATCGAAGGTGCTCGAAGCGTGGGTAAGTCTTGCTTTCGGGGACAAGGCTTTCACGGAATGACTCCTTGTTGTATAAGAAAAGAGGCATATTGATTACCCATATGCCTCTTTTCTCTTTAAGGATTTTCAATCAACAAAAAATTGGAAATTCTGTTGTCTTCCATCGGTATAATGGAATGTACCATTATAAGACGCTACGTAATGATCATAGCCTTCGTCGTCAATAAAACTATCCGTACTATAGTTTCCATCAAATTTACCTATTGTCTTACCACGTAAATACGCCTCCAAGACACATCTTCCAGTTCCTTTGTCATAAGAAACAACACGCAAGATATATTTATCTGATTCATTTTTATAGCACCCTATCTGCCCTTTCACATCTATCTCTCCAGGAAAGTTGGAATCATTTGACCAAAGAGACATCTCTACAGGAGTAGGTTTTGGGGCAGGCGCTTCTCCCTCTTTATGCATCATAATCAGAAGTCCTTTTTTACCATCTTTTCCTGGTCCGATAAGATCATTTTTATTCACGCTAAACGAGAACTTGCTGCTGCCATCTTTTCCTTTAAAAGAATAAGTGTCGTCTGTAGCAGCAATATTCATTTTTATCTTACCTCCCAAGTCCATATTTTTATAAATACAGTTGCGAACATTTGTTCCATCTGTTTCAAATGTAACCTGCATATTGCAAAGATTTCCCTCTTCATCATACATTTTACCGACAAAAGTGACTGGCTCCCAAGTATCAAGACTGTCCACATGAATGCTATCACTTACAACCTCTGGACTTTTCTTAAGGGAATGGCCTCCAGACAAATATTTCCATAACAGCAATCCTCCTCCCAGTAAAAGAATAACTGCAAATATTGCAAGCAATATGCGCATATTGTGATTATCATCATCATCCTCATCATAATACACAGGAGGTGTATCTTGAGTTACAGTGGAAGTTACGCCTCCGACCGGAAAGGCTTCATTGGATAAAGGAGCTCCGCACTTTCCGCAAAATTTCTCGTTGGCTTCACATTTCTGACCACATCTTGGACAGTAAATATCACCCATTTCTGTTTGCTTTTCCCCATTATTACAAATGGTTTGATCTGATAGCTTAAAACCACAAGAACCGCAGAATAAGCTCCCCTCTTCGATTTTTGCATGGCAATTTGGACATTCATTCTTTGCATCAATTGCTGATGACGTTGGCAAAACCACATCAGAAGAATCTTCCACAAACGTATTAGTACATAATTCGTCGCCCTTATCAGGTGCATCAAAAACAATTAGCTGATGACAATGAGGGCATTCGCATTCGACCTGTGAACTTGGCACAGATGATGCTCTGAAGACCATACCACAATATGGGCAAGTCACATCAAATTCTATTTGATCCATAATTCAAAATATTTTATTTACTACAATGATATGAAGAACTCCTTTAGAAGGTGATTGGCATAGGTTAACCCTTACCTGCCTACATTATTACTTAATAATCGTCTTCATGAAAAGACACAGACAGAGAATAATTATAATAACTACCGTCGGAAGAATACATTGTTGGAGTTTTTATCTTAAAGGAATGTCCACCAGGTATGCAGTATCCCTCACTTACAGCTCTATTTACATTGATAATATAGCCGTTATCAAGTTCTATTTGAGGATAATACATTCTTGAAATATCATAGCTCCAATCCCAGTCTGTAACACGCCAGGTTTTACCTGTTGGAACATAGATGTATTTAGACTCTAAATAATAACGAGTACCATAACTCGTATTCTCTATATGTGCTCCATAATTACAATTGTAATAACTCATAGAAGAGCCGTTTGTAAGCATATTAATGGTCACCGTTTTATTTCGTGCCGCTTCCTCAATGCGCGCCTCTTCACGCATTTTTGTGAGTTGTGAGGAAGCTTCATTTCTATGCATTCCCTTTGGGTGTACAGAAAGATATTTTTCAAGTGCCGAAATACCTTTTTTCAGATTACCCGAAGATATATTCATTTTCGCCGTCTCCCAAGCTACAGAATCAGCTACGAATGCTCTTACAACAGTTTCCATTGCTATCCTGTGCGCATTAAGAGCATCTTTCTCATGCTTATTAAGGAAGTTTCGCGCTGCATAGACATCACCTTTCCTTTTTGCAGCATTAAAATCAGCTAATTCCAGTTTTCGTGGCTGATAAATACCGAAATACCAATAAGCCACACTTCCCAAGAGCATACCAAGGGCTATAATTCCTATGATGAAAGGAAAATATGACCTACGTCGCGGTTCCTCTAAATATTGAGGTGGTGCATAATAATCCTGCTGCATTGAGTTTGATGATGGTACATAGCTCTGCTGAACAGGAACTTGTGGAACTACATACGAAGATTCAGGCTCAAAGTCCTCAGTATTGAGAACATCATCCCCTGTCTCTGGTGCATCAAAAACAATTAGCTGATGACAATGAGGGCATTCGCATTCGACCTGTGTACTTGGCACAGATGATGCTCTAAAGACCATACCACAATATGGGCAAGTCACATCAAATTCTATTTGATCCATTTTTTATTATTTTGTTTTATCTACAACTATGATATGATTATTTCCCTTAGATGGAGATTTGACTATTTTACGCACAGAAACGGCAGGACGACTTGTACGAGTCTTGCGAGGCACACGTCGTACACGTTTTGGTTTACGAGTTACAGGCTCATCAGATTCTTCATCAGACTCTTCCTCTGTAGTTTTCTCTTCACCAAGAAAAGGTATGACTGGCAATATCTTACTTTTAGATTCTGATCTCAAATATATTCCATTCTTGTCGTATTCATAAGCCATAGCTTCATCTGGGGCATAAGGAGATTCTGTACTTGTCCATATTCCTCCACTTGACTGTTTTTCATTAGAGCGAAATATGCGAGTACGCACATCTGATCTTGAAAATATCTCTCCATCACTAATTTCCTGTGCGCTCTTCACTTTAAATGCTGCAGAACCCAATGGAACCATATCTACAACAAGACCCTCATTGGGTTTGTACTGATAACGAAACGCAGCACTTGACCAACTTTTAATTGGGCGAATCGCATATATCACTCCATCACCTTTTGAATAATACGAGGATGTTACGACATTAGGGTCCTGATCATAGATGCCATAAGCCATAGAATCAATCTCCTCTAAGTCATATTTCTCAGTGAAAGACTTCGTGTGAGAAGGCAAGATACAACTCAGATTATTCAGAGAAGGCAAATGATAGTATTTCAATGGGACGTTGTCTAAATCATCAAAAGACAACACCTGTTTCATTCTTTCTTCAACTTCTACAGAGTTTGCATAAGATTTAGCAGAATCCCAGTCAAATTGACCTATATCAGAATTAGAATTGCCACTCAAGGAGCCAGAAGTATCAAGGTAATTATTAGCAAGATAGTCTGCAGGAATTGAGTCAGGAACATTATTGATATCAATTGGCATCTGAGTCATAGTGAATTTACCCTCAAGTTGGGGAATGTGAGCCGCATTCTTGATTTTAAATACCATAGTTCTTTTATCACTACTAAAATTCTTTTTTAGCGTAATATGATAAATTAATGCACCTGACCCTAATCGTTCTGATACAATATCACCATAAGGGAACTTTCCTCCCTCATACTCCAAATTGACAGAAGAAGGACAGGAACGCATATAAACATCAATGTTTGGTAATTCTGTTCCGATATGTTTGACAATTGTAGGATCAATGGTCTTATCTACCGTAATGTTTGTGCCGGAAATATTGTAATGCATAAAAGTACTGTTTGCCGCATACGTCTTGTCTATATCAATATAGGGTCTGGTCAAGAAGTTACTCGTATTACTCATTAAAGACATGCGTACAGCCTCTTTGTCAATAAGTAGAACAGATGAACCGCTTGTACAATAAGCCACACCTTCTTTCTTCACAGGCAAAGTAAAAAGAAAAATATCATTCTGTGCTGCCCACCATTTAGGATCTGCTATATCCTTAACTTTCTTAACGCCAGCAGCCGAACCTAATTGTTTGATACCTATAATGAGCGCACCACCGGATAAAGTATAACGATAAGCCGAGCGATAAGGATTATCTGTTGGTTCATTATCTGCCCGTTTCTTGAAACGCAGACCATAAATAACATTTTCTTTGCTCATATAGTCAGAATACACCGTAGTCTCTCCCGAATTCTCTATGTTCAAAGTTTCCACATTATTATACAACTTTCCTGATTTGGTAAAACGAGGCATATCCTTTGGCGAAGTAAAGAATGGAGCTATGTAAATCATCTCTTCCGGAGTGGGAAGACGGTAATTACGATTTCCTATACGCCATGACTTGTTAGGAGGGCATAACCCTATGGAAGAGTTGGAACCATCGAAATCAGCAAACTTATCATCACTGGCAATATTCTTCTTTGCAAACTTCATCAATGGGCTGAGTTTACTATCCTCTATCTTTATACGATTAGCTTCTGTTATTGCATCATTAATAACCTTGTCAACATACTCGCGATGAGACGAAAGAGTATACGTCACTTGCGCCCATCCTAAGACAGCATTGATTTGGAGCAAAACGAACAAACATATTTTTCTCATGACCTATAGTTTTAAAGGAGTTAATTTGGTATAGTTTTTTATAATCGTATTGACAAAGCCATAGTAATCATCTTCAGAAACCTTCGTTTCTTTTCCATTCAACAGCTTAGTATAAGCCCCATTGGAAAAATGATAATTCTCCTGATGAGCTTCTTCTACAAGAGTGTACTTGGCCTTAATAAGCCATACTGCACTTCCCTTCTTCTGCGATTCATCAGTATTAACTACAAATAACCCTTTTCCACGAAGATATACCCACTCAAAAACCGGTTTTTTATAAATCAGGCTTGCAGCCCCATCCTCTGCACCAAAGACTATCAGATTTTTATCATTATTTGCAATAACTTCTTTCTGTCCATCCTGATCCAAATCGAGCATGAAATACTGAGTAATATTCATATCAGGATTATCCTGTGAAAATTCTTTAAGGGCTTGTACGGCAGCTTTTTCATTTTTAACAAGCATCTCTGTTTTCTCTGCCTGCTTATCCTTTTTTATAAATAAGAAATAGATTCCAGTAAACAGAACAGCGGCTACCACCAATACTATCATCAATACTGGATTAAACTTCTTTTTCGAAACACCTTCGTAAGTGTCATTCATAGCCTCCTTCAGTTCATCGGCAATCTCTACATTCTCGTCATCTTCTTCGTCCTCTTCGACACTTTCTAAAAGAGCCTTGTTAAAACTCTCCTGTAATGAAGCTTTCTCAGATTCTGAATTTGAGACTTCTTCAGCAGAGTTCTCTGGCTTAGCCTCGTCTATATTAGAGGGTTCTACATTCGACTCATCAGGCTTATCCATATCGTTCACCATTGCAGCTGGTTCTGCATGAGGTGCCAGAACTATAGGATCCAGAGCCTCAGCCTGAACAGGTTGAACTGGAACTGGCTGAGCTTGAATTGGCTGAGTTTGAACAGGCTGAGTTTGAACAGGCTGAGCTTGAACTGGCTGAGCTTGAATTGGCTGAGTTTGAACTGGCTGAGCTTGAATTGGACGAGCTTGGACTGGACGAGCTTGGACTGGACGAGCTTGGACTGGACGCCCCTGAACAGGACGAGCTTGAACCCGAGCCTGTTGTGGTTGATTAATGACAGGTTGCTGATTTCTCACCTGATTTACACTATCATCAACCACAACATTAATATTTGAAGCGGTCATTATCTGTTGGCAATATGGACAGGCAACACGTTCTTTAGTCGCATTTAAAACCGTTATAAAACGATTATTGCAATGATGACAAATATACTCAAATCTCATAATACGATAATTTATAGTTATTTTTCTTTATTATTTTTCGGACTATCCTCAGAACTATGTATGGATACATTTGCAGATTCATTACCCTTATTTCCATTAGTCTGAGAAGCATGCTTGTCTGCGGATTGAGAAACAGATTTACCCGAAGTGGCTGCATCTGCACCAGCTTTTTCTTTAGGTTCTTCAGTTTCTTTTCCCTGTGACTTCGCCTTGTCTTTTGGTTTCTCTGCTTGCTCTGTCTGTTGATTTCGGGAAGCCTTGCGATCTGTATTTCGCTTGCCTTCAGATTGCAATTCAGAAGATTCAGAATCAAAAATATTTTCAGACTCTGGAGAGACTTCATTCTCAATAGGAGTTGCCATTTCTGGATTTTCTTGAATATCGTTTTTATTGATCAAATCTCCCAAACAGATACCTGCAAAGAAAACTATCACAGTATATACAATCATTCCTAACAAGAATTTCTTGCTTGCAAACACTGAGCTATTTGACTTAGATGTATGCGAAGCACTCCTAATAGGAAGTTCCTGCAGTACAATTGTATGAGTAAGCGGCTGAGTGAGATTCAAGTATCCCTGATAGTCAGCACACCCTGGTTTCATCACCTCCACTCGTGCATTCCTTGCCTCTTGTTCACGAATACTTATTGAGCGATCTCCTGGCACAAGATTACCATTCACAAAAAGCTGGTACTGCGCAGCAAGATGTCCTTTGAACATTACGTGAAACATTTTAGCACTGATTTCCTTTTCCCAAGGTATTTCACTTTGAAGCAACAATGGCTGACGATTTTTACTAATATTTACCGATAAAACCACTTCTTTATAGCCTGCCCTATATAGAAGTAAATTTACCTTTGAACCTAATATGGTTTTTAAAGGCTTATCACGAAAAGGAACTTGATTGACGAAAAGTTCCATGCCTGCTACTGGCAAAGTTTGAGGAGGGAACAGATAAGCAGGCTGTTCAAAGCCATTTCTCGACAAATCGCACATCTGTTGTAAAACAGATGGTGGTACTTCATTACGGGCTGGAATATCCAGAAAGAACACTGCTTTATATTTCTTATAATAAGACTGATCTAATCCTTGCGCCAAGAGGTTTCCTAAATAGACAAAATCAGTATTCTGACCATACATTCTATAGGCAAGAGCTTCGGTCTGACGAACTGGCATACAGTCAATATACAGCAAATCAGGATAAGAACTGTCCAAAAGCGGTCTAAGATTATCATATTGCTCTACTCCACTTACAATTTTTTCCTGTACAAGTGAAACCAATTTCAATAAATCCTCTGAAGCAACAGTTATGGAATTTGGAATATAAATCCAAGCTGCCATGTAATCGCCAGTTCTTCCCACATTCAATGGTTTGACTATTGAAAAATAAATTCCAGTCGCATGATAATTCAAGACATAGAAAAGTCTGCTGAGATGCAAGTGAGAAATATAGTTTCGCATATCGTATGTCTTTCCATACCATGCTCCCTTATTTGTCACGAACACATCAGTCAAGCCACCATGGGCTTTTTGTATTAATAATTCTATTTTGCTCATTCCTCTTAACTTTTAAACATGTTTATCAATTTTTGTAACCAACTCTTTTCCTCATAATAAGAATAACGTATAAACAAATCCACAACTTTAGTCGCAGAGGTTGCGTCAAACAGACAGTAATCTTTGAAGCATACTTCTCCTATAGAAAAAGGAACAATGTTGACACGCCCGTTATTGATGTTATGCTCTTTGCAGATACGGAGAAGATTATTATAAAAGCCCAAATAATTCTTTGTCATATATTTCAACAAATGATCATCAAGCGATCCTTTATAAGAAGCTTTATCCACCTTGGATATAAGGACATAGATAGCATCTGTATTACTATCAAAGAGTCCCATATTGTTAAGGTGAGCAGCTGCCGAATTGAGGTACTCTGCCTGCGGAAGACCATTGAAGAGACGTTTTTCTGCACCATATTCAACAACAAAGAAATGAATTTTATTATTATTCGATCTATTGCTGAGCAGAATATTATGCAAAGTTTCCAACGCTTGTTGCTGATCGTCACGTAGTTGTTCTCCTGCATCTTGCATGAACATACAAGTAAACAATTCTCCCGCCATATCAATACATGCTACTTGATGGATCTGGTGTTCTTGGTCTTCAAGTTCAAAACGCATTTCATAGGTAGAAGTCACAGGAGTTCCACCAGGAAGGCGACAGACACGTCCAGGAAAGAAAATAGAAGAAAGTCTGTTCATATAGCCAAATCCCTGACAGTTATTATCAGGAATCATGCTACGAGCAACCAATCCATTCTTTGCAGCACTGAGTATAGCACCCAACGCACATGTTTTTCCTGAAGAAGGAATCCCCCAGAAATACACCTCTGTACAGGGTTCTTTGATTGTCTGCAAAGGGCGTGCAGGCTCAAAGTTTTGAATACCTGTATTGGCCAACATCTTGTTGATAAACTCATCGGAAACGCCACACTTACTCAAGTCATTCCGATTGAGAATACCTTTTGAAATGATATCATTGCAAACCGAAGAAGATAATAGATTATGGTCTTGCTCTATCACCTCAAGGAGGGTACTAACTGAAATCATTTCGTTTTCAAGTAACTCCTGAATGATTTTGCAGACCTCTTCCACACTATTTGCTTTATTAATCATAGTCTTGAGAACAACAGGAGATTTTTCACGATTACGCTCCTTGTTTTTCTCTTCAGTAATGAGTCTGTTAATTTCAAAAAGATGAGAAGTTTTAGGATATTTTTCCTTGAAAGATTCTAAAAGTTGTACATCACAGGAATCCTTGATTTCCTGCCACTCCTCTTCCTCAATATCATCTACCTGCATTACAGGCTCTGCAGCCAGTGTTGCCTCCAGTTCGTGCTTACGCTGACGGACTGCATCCAAATGCGCAGCAGTTCCCATTGGATACTTATTAAGAAAATCCTGCAAGTCTGCTATAGAGTTTGACTCCATTACTGTCTGAAAGTCTCCGTCTTCATTCCCTGCAAGTAACTTCTCCACATCAAGTTGCATCTTAGCCGTAAACTCTCCTTCGGTATTGTTTCGGAGTTCTTCAAACGTCACAATACCCTGCTGGATATAACTTGCTAAATCTTCTGGAGAATATTCCGTTACATTATTTAATATAGCTGATTTTTTGGGCATAATTATTTTTTTTATAGATTATTCTGTCCTATCTAAATATTTAGAGTGTCGGATAGAAAAATTCTGATTATTGTTCGAAATTTTTATTTGTGCTATTGGAATATCAGTACCTTTTCTGATAGGCTGATTGATGGTATAGTGCCAGGTTTTACCATTAAAAGCCACCTCAGCTTTGGCCCCATGGTTTCTACCGCCATCATAATTCCTGATAAAAAGTGTGTATGTACCATCAGACATCTTTTCCGGATCTGTCCAAATGATATTTTCGACACCAGTACCTTGCGGACGAATGTCATCAACATCTAATACACCAGACATTGATGTCGGATTATTCATGTGTGACTGATAATATATTTCTTCCATATCTGGCTGAATAGCATGTGCATCCAAGTCTACCACGTCACCACCTTGCTGATTCCAAATGATTGAGAAACGCAAGAAAGCATTGATATTTCCACCATGTTCCAGTACCTCATCACTAATTTCGGAGTGCTCAAGTATTGTATCTTGAGGGAAGATATAATCAACATCCTGTCCTTCTCCAGAACGCAGATAGTGTATCTTACCAGTAGATTCTCCAACATGATATTGATTTCCATCAGTAACTACTACATCATGATAATAACGATTCCACCTATATTCGTTACAACCAGGGAATAGCCAACTGAACAGTCCTAACAGGAGCAGCAATGCCAGCAAAAGAAGCAACCATTTCAGGCATCCGAAACTCGTGAGCCACATCCAAAGCCGTGTCAACCATGGAATACTCCTGTATTGTGCCTGAAAAGAACAATTATTGGCCACACTATAATCCAATGGAGTAATGTTCCAACCTGCAAAAGTATAACCACTGAAAGGAATTACTTGCGGAATCTGCACTTGTGTTATACGGGAGCCATACGGAACCGTAAATGTAGAAATACCTTTCAACTCTCCATATTTTCCCGGCAGGAAGGTCACTGTATAATTATTCCGTGAAGCCTTGGCTTTAAAGACCAAATCAGAATGAACAGAACCTAAATATGCAGGATCCCAATATGGGTTACTAAAACCTTCCAGAGGAATCATTTTAGGAAAATCATTCTCTGTGAGTTCATATCCATCTTCAACCTGCAACTGTTCCATTCCGTCAAGTTGGCAACTACCATCCGTTACAAAACGTATGGTATGCATAACAGAAAGGTCCTGAACATTACTAACAACCGGCTCTTCGGCTACAGAGGAAGTTTGGGGATCTTTTTGATATTGCGCATGAAATACTATATCAGACGTAACTATAGTACCCTGTACCTGTGGTTTCCAATCGATAAAATGAAAACCAGGTTTGCATATAAGACGAGGCACATCAGCTGTTACCAACTCCGCTTTCTCTTTTCTTCTTATAATACGGTCATTAGGATTAGCCAGCTCCGCACCTTCACCCGGATCAAAAATAATAGTATAACCCTTTGTTTGCGAGAAGTTGAAGACAATACTACCTTTGGCATCATAGACACTATCGCGAAGGTTCATTCCCCAAGCCACCAGCACAACTTTATTATCATAGCAGAATAAGAAATTCTCATTGACAAACTTAAGTGCAGAATCCAGTATGCCAAGAGACTCACCATGGAGTTTGCGCTTCACATCATTATAAACGTTTAACGTATCGCGGTATATTCTATCGTATTTTTCCTTTTCTTCCCCATAAAGGTCGTTGATGCGCCGTGGAGTATCTGTCCAATTAGGAGCAAACCAAACGATAGCATCATCCTCTGCAGAATATTCTGGAACAGCCAGAAAATCCTGCATATCTTTAGGAATATATCGTCCTACTATGCTCTGAACGCTACCAGGACGCATATACATCGGATCATTACCAATGCCCTGTATTTCACAGAAATCTTTTAAAGGTGTGGAACACAGAGCTTTTTTATCTATAAATATCGTCATATCTGATTATTTAATACCATTCGACATTCTTCTATTATATTTCTCATCTGCTCATTAGCCTGCTCATCTATCTCAGTAACATCACTTGTAAACATGAGACCAATAACAAGCAGATTCTCCCAGCGTTTGAAATTATCCCACAATGGCAAACGACGAAGCATGTTACGACAATGTTCATCGAAAACTTGGAAGCGAAGTGTCTCTACAGACTGTTCAAAAGCCTCCATCGTATCACGTAAGTTAGGTTGTTCTACCTGACTGTCTTCTTGAATATCAACCTGAACATGCATATCTTTAGCAATAGTCTTAACATGTAAAATATCCTCATCTGTCATAAACTTACGCCCCACTGAAGTTACAAAATCATTAAGCATCAGACTAATAGAATCTGCAATGATGTTTGACAGCACATCTCTATCTTCAATAGTATTTGCATAGTCCTGAATTTTGTTTGCAATAATCTGTCTGATATTAAACTTCTTGAAAAGCACATTATACATAAATGCTATTCTGTCCGAATGAATCAACTGCTTATTCAGTTTATGTGCAGCAGACTCTATATAATCAGCCCAGTACTCAGAAATATTTTTGGCCAGAATATCCGCATCAGTAGTCATCGTGTTGTTCTGTCCGCAAATCACATCTTCAAGATTGATATTTTGCATTTTTAATCCATCACGAAGCATCTGCTCATTGGTATGATAATAGTCGCAAAGTTTCTTAAGATTAACTTCCTTACCATCATTCGGATTAATACCTGCATTAAGTCTCAGGACATTAATCAGCGTAAAATCCTGTGGTAATTCCTTTTTATGAAGCACAATATCTGTTGCCAGATAGCGAAGATCGTGCGAAGAAACCATAAAATTATTAATCAGCATTCCGAAAGAAGATGGCGAAAGCATATCGAGTCCAAACTTCATTTCGCCAGCAGTACGTCTAATCTCCTCACGCTTATCATTCTCTTCTCCTGAGATATAGAAGTGCTGAAGTGCAGTAAGCATTTCATCACGCATACTCTTTACCTCATCATGGTATTTCTGTTTGCGCGCATCATCGATAACAGCAGCAATCTTCTCCAGAGAAGAAATGATAGCCTGCGAACCATCATGATTGATGGTTGCCGCATCCTCCCAAGCCTGATCAGGATGAGCGAAATGCTTCTTCACAAATGGGAAAGACACAAATGAGTTACGGAGAGCCTCCAAGAATTCTGGAAATTCAGGATGTTCTACAACATGGTTCTCTCCACTAACACCTGCCTGATAGCCAGCAAATATCTGCTGATTTGACGACCAGAAGTAATCACGAAGCATATAGATATTCTGAAATGCCTCTGAAGCAAAACCGGCACTTTGTGGAACCCAATGCTCAAACCATGAATAGACACTTGGCTTAATTACCTCATCACATAAATGATTTTCAAAACGAGTCTTCCAACGTTCCTCTAAAGGCACAGTCTGTATGAACAGAGGAGTCTCCTTTGTACGTTGTAAGTCGCAATTGAAAAACGTAGATATGATAAAGAAAGGAGAAGTAAAATTAGTGCTGCCAATATATTTTGCTCGCTGTTCTGGAGTTGCACCAATATTGTTGCTAATCCAACTGTTGAGAACCTCACCCAATTCACTCTCAGGTTTGTCCATATTCTTACAGAAAAGTATTGCATTGATTCGCCATGAATCAGAATACTTATCGAACAAATAAGACACCTTTCCTCTGCGAAGCATCATCGGTAACTCTGTTTGAATACTATTTTCCAGCAACTTCATTCGATGACGGGCTCCAGGAAAGTCGAGAAGGTCAAAGTCACGAAGGAAAGCACGTTTATCAGCTGCTGATGGAGGTAAGACCAACGTAAGTTCTGATATAAGAGCCGTAAACGATGTTTTTGGAAATCCATGAACCAACAAGTTGTTCTGGCTATCATAGATATCACAGAGTAACTCATAGTTTGGATTATTATCTGCCGCATTATCATTAAACAGATTATCGAGCCATGAAATGTCGAGAATGGTACCTTTCTGTCTAAGAATGGCATCAAAAGGAACATAGACTACAGAATTGAAATGCAGTTTACGATATTCTGCAACCAACCTTTCAAAAAGTGAAGTGATATAATCGTTTTCATTCCACAACAGACAAAATACTTTACCCCATTGTTCTGGGGCAATATGCAGAATCTTTTGAGATACAAGCACACAGAACTTGGAACTATACACATGAGAAGCACTACCACCCAAAGAAGCATTAAGATACTGCTGAATGGTAAATATATCATCTTCATCTATATAACTTTGTTGGACATTTTTATCAATGATTTGCGGAAGAAATGTCTCTAATTTACAGTTAATATCATCAGCCAGCAACAAAGTGTCAGCATTGATTTTCACATCTTTATAATAAGTATCAGCAAGCAGTTTTACAATATCTGCAATACTGAGCAGTCTTACCTTCACCTTGTCTTCAGCTGCAGGAGCCATATCTGGACAAATTGTAAAGCGTGTAATGATTCCTGTAGATTCCTTCTTAGATGTATTGCCACCACTTGGGTTAATATCATCTATAAAACTATATATTTTACCATTTCTTCCTCCTTTAATTGCCAGTTCCTCACCTTGATCTGAAAGAAGGCTACTTATAAGGTATGACTTTCCATTCTGACTCTCTCCATAAGCTGCAGCAGAACAATTTTCCTCAAGTGCAAAACGAATTTTCTTCAAGTTTCTACGATATTCTCTGAACGCAGACAAAGGAAAGGCACGTTCTTCATGCTCAGAGGCCCATTTTATAGAGTCCCCGATGACATGAAGCAAATGAAAGAACCTGGTGATGGCATCGCAGACAGCTGAGGGAACGACCAAGGACCGCCCA
>ERZ1031933.311-NODE-311-length-14012-cov-12.476177_pt1 | contig 14012 bp, 11 predicted proteins | sample MGYA00517880_ERZ1031933 | MGnify/ENA primary metagenome ERZ1031933 (study PRJEB33719, sample SAMN04261283) | wastewater metagenome | biome: rural village; feature: human; material: feces | host: Homo sapiens | place: El Salvador | collected 2014-01-14 ... | reverse complement strand
GTATCTGCGTGATGTATATCAACGATGCCGTTTGCTATACCAACCGCATCTATGGTATTCAGAAGAACTGCTGGAGTATCAATAACTATGGTGGCAACATCACGGTTAGCAATTTGAAGATTAGTCAGTACTAATATCTTACATATCACAGAGCCTGTGTCACATGACAGGCATAGGCTCTGCTTTTACAAAATCAAATATATTAACATAAGCTTTTTAAATTCACAAAAATATGAAAAAGATTATTACTTTTGGTTTTGCTTTGATGGCATCAGCCACCATGTTTGGACAGACTGTTCTTTGGGATGGTGAGAACTACGATATCGGCTCAAAAGGTGACTTTTGGGATCGCTGTAACCAAGAAGTTGTAGAAAACCCAACCAAGGATGGAATCAATACTTCTGATAAATGTCTCAACTTTACCATTACAGGTAATGAATTTGATAAATGTTCCGCAGCCAAAGGTCTCACATGCAATGCTTTTGACAGCAAGCGTCTTTCTTTAATGATTAAAAAGGACGTAAACAGCAATGTTCGAGTAGAAATCAAGTGCAATAATGACATGAAGAAGGTCGTTGCTTGGTATGATGGAGCTGGTGAATGGCGCAAACTCTACTTCGATTTTTCTACCAACAATGCCGAAGGAACTCCTACAGAGATTACCATATATCCAACAACTGATAACGTTGATGGTGAGCAAGTAGTTTATATCGATAACATCCAGATAGAGGATGCTCCAAAGGTAGGTGACGCTTTACTTGGAAGTATTAGCGATGGTAGTCTTGATGGCAACATCAAACTCACAGGTGAATGGTTGAAAGGCGAATGCCAGAATGCTGATGGCGATTGGCAGAAAGTAGAATACAACGACTTCGCAACATTGGCTGGCAAGCTCAATGACGGCATTACTTCCATTGATATGCGACGCACTACAACCAAGGATGTGGATGTAAACGGCATGAGAGGCGATCATTCAAACGTACTCGTTTTTGCAGACGAAGCATATTCTGCCAACAATGTAGTTAACAATGGCAAATGTGCCAACTTAGTGCTTGACGAAACTAAAGCTTTTGCATCTCCTGAGAACTTCAATGCCGAAAACGTTTCTATCACTCGCCCTGTCTATGCTGGCTACAACTCCATGTGCTTGCCATTCTGGGTCAACAAAGAGGATATGAAGGCTAACAACCTCCTTACCTACAAAGAGAACGTTGAGGAAGACTATCAGGTAAAAATCAACTTCGAGACAAAAGATGCCATAGATGCAAACGTACCTTTCATTGCTGAATTGGGAAGTGACGCTACTGAGCCTTTGACATTCAAGAACAAGGGAATCGTCAATACTCCAGCTTCTCTCGGCAACACATTCCTTGGCACAATGGCTCCTATGTCAGGGGAAGGCAAATATGGTTTGGGAACTGACAATCAATTCCACAAAGGTGGCGAGAAAGCACATATCAATGCCTTCCACGCTTACTTGGAGATGCCAGAGAGCCAGTCTGCCAAGGCATTCGTTCTTGCCATCGACGGCGAGACTACTGGCATCAGTGCCATCACCAACAATGGCAAGAGCGAGGCTGTAAAGGTCTATAACCTACAGGGCTGCCAAGTTGCTACCGCAACTTCTACAAAAGACTTGAACTTGCCTGCTGGCATCTACATCATCAACAACAAGAAAGTAGTCGTAAAATGATGAAGCGTAGTTATATGCCCCCCCAGATGCAAATGCACCACCATGTGGTGATGCCGATTATCATGGCTGCATCTGGAGACCCAGAGCCTCCTAAGAAGATAGCGGTATCCAATGACACCGTAGGAGATGATGAAGAATACTGGTTCCGTGCCAAACGTTACAATGTATGGGATGATAGTGAAGCGTTCAATAAATAAATTGATAGGATGATATAACAAAAAACGAGGGAGAGCTTTCCACAGCTTCTTCCTCGTTTTTTGTCTTTGTACAATTTATCATATATCCATTGCAACTACTCTGTACAACCTCTTCAAGTTTTTGATTAAAGGTTGGTCTGCAATAGGAGGGCAGGTTTGAGGCCTACCCTCTCTGTCATATATCACTTCCTCAACTCCGTAGGATTGATGCCAAACTGCTTCTTGAAACAAGCCGAGAAATAACCAGGAATGGCAAAGCCCACCTCGGAGGCAATCTCAGATATGGTCTTGTCGGTTTGCGTCAACAGTTGATGTGCCTTATGCAAACGCATTTCCTTCAGAAGTTCCGCAGGAGTCTTGCCAGTCAGAGCCTTCACCTTGCGATACATCTGTACCTTACTGAGATGCAACTCTGCGCCCAAGGCATCCATATTGAGGTTCTCATCCCCCATCTTTTCCACGACTTTCTTCTTGAATCGGTCGATAAAGTATCGCTCCGACTCATCCAGTTGAAGTTCCTCCACCGCAGGGTTCTCTTTCTCATTGACGAAACTTTGCGCCACCACCTTCTGTTTTGCCGCCTTAGTTTTATATAGACGATACAAACGAAAAAGCATGAAGACAAGCAACAAGATGAACACAATGGCGATACCGATAACCCATCGCTGGCGATGATACATGCTCAGATAGTCATCGATGCTGTCATAGATGTCATCCAAGCCCTTCACCTTCTCGGCAATGTCCTTGTATTGCATTTCTATCACATCGGCATTCTCCTTAATCGCCAGATAGGATTGCATCTTGTTTTCTTTCTGATAGGGTTTGCCCAAGAGGATGTTCATCGCCAAGGCTATCACCCTCTCACCTTGGGTAGGATAAACATAGGAGGCCACGAAGTGTTCCTTTCTCACGTGGTCGATGCCTTGGTTGACACCAGGCAAGCCATCCACTCCCACAAACATCATCTGCTTGTCCACTCCCATTTCCTGGGCAGCCCTCCATGCTCCCTCAGCCTCAGCATCATTATGCCCGAAGACGGCATCGGCATGACCGCCCTCTGCAAGATACTTCTTCATCAGAGCCTTGGCACCAGCCACCTCCCAGTCACCATTCAAGGTGACGACCTTGATTTGAGGATACGCCTTCAGTCCTTCGGCAAAACCACGATGACGCTCCATGACGGGGGAGGAACCTTTCTCACCGGTAATCTCCACAACTGTACCCTTTCCATTCAACTTTTCTGCCAAGAAATGAGCAACCACCTTTCCGATGCCTTCGTTGTCTCCTCCAATATAAGCAGTATAACAAGGAAAATTGATTTTACGATCGTACAAGACCACAGGGATTCCCTTGTCAAATACACGTTTTATGGCAGGTTCAAGAGTAGCCTCGTCACTAGGAGCAACCACAAGCAAGTCGATGCCCTCACTCATCAAACTATCTATTTGTCGCACTTGCTTCTTCGCATCATTATCCGCAGACGTTATCACGACATCCACATTGTTATATTGATGCTCACCGATGTGAATCTCTTGGTTCACCTTCTGTCTCCAAATATCATTGCTACATTGAGACACACCAATCAGTATCCTCCTCTCCGTACAAGAAAGGAGGAGTAAAGAGAAAATTAGCACAAAGAGCCAATGATTTGCAGTTCTTTTCATAAAGCAACACATTCCTAATTACACGTTACTTAGCGCATAGAGTGGAATCACGTCCACTTGCCGCACTTCATTATCAGCCTCCTTATCCACATACTCGAACCTTCCGAAGTTTTCCAAAGAGGTTCGGATGGCATGATGCAAGTTTTTCTTGCGCATGAAGAGCCAAAGGCTTTGCATGCTTCCCCTGGTAGAAGCCTTGACTTCGATAGGAAGCACCTTACCCTCTTTAGCTTCCAAGTAGTCTATCTCCGCATTAGCTCCTCGGTTCAAGTTCTGCCAATAATACATCTCTGCCTTCTGAAAGCAATCATGAGCTTTCATCAATTCCAAACCTGCAAACATTTCGGATGCCGCCCCTTTATTGACGAAATCAACTTCAGATGCCAACAACACTTCTGCTGCTTGAATATTGAGCATCGTCTGCATCAAACCCAAGTCCAAAAAGAGATACTTCGTATAACTATCATTTGCCTCTGCCCCCAATGGCAATCCATTTCCATCAGTATGCACCACAGGTTTGATTAGTCCTGCCAACGTCAGCAAATGCAAAGCATCCCTAATAGTCGTGGAATGCAGTTCGCTATCTACTTGACGAAAAACGAACTTACTCCCTGCTTGCAAAGCTACAGAACGCAACACTTTCCTTAATAAAACGGGCGATATTCGAGACTTGTATTTCGAGAAATCGTCTTGATAGGTATCCAATATATCATTATGCACATGCGCACACTCCAAGTAGCTTTTCGATTCTATCCATTCCGTTACAGCAGCAGGCATGCCACCTACTAAATAAAAAGTTTTGAGTTGCTCAACCAATTCGTTATGCACAGCTTCTGGCACAGGCGAATCACTCGTAGCCTTATGCTTGTAATCTAAGGTCAAGTCCTTACCTTGAGCCAAAAGAAATTCATCAAAAGAGAAAGGATACATATATAATGAACGTATCCTACCGACTCCAAATGACGGCAATTCCTCTAAGGTAAATTCCAAAAGAGAACCAGCTGCTATCACATGGAGTTCTGGATAATCTTCCTTGAAATAACGCAGAGACATAATGGCTTCTTGACTCACCTGTATTTCATCAATGAAGAGCAAAGTCTCTCCTGGCAAGATAGGAATTCCCAAAGTTGCACTAATTCCTTCACAAGTTCGCTTCACATCTATGTCTTTCGTGAAGAGTTGGCGAATCGATGGTTTGCGCTCCAAATTGATCTCAACAAAATACTTGAAACACTTGCCAAATTGCCTAACGGCAGATGATTTTCCCACCTGTCGAGCGCCTCTGATAAGAAGCGGTTTACGCCGTGGAGAGTCCTTCCACTCCAATAGTTTTTGGTCTATAATTCTTCTATAATATGTCATTCCTTGCTAAAATATTGATTTTCAGCGCAAAGATACACAATTTATCCAAAAGTCAAGGCTAAAAACCGTTAATATTATCCAAAAGTCAAGGCAATAACCTGTCGTTTTTATCCAAAAGTCAAGGCCAAAAGTCGTTTACAGAAGCTTACACCTCCTCACAAGTCACCATTTCTGCACCTCGATAAATCACGACAAGCTTGTGAAGTTGAGTGGTCTTTACCGACTCTCTCACGATGTCGCTGTCTGCATAACGGCTTATCTGGGCAGAAGCATCGGCAAAGAGCTTCTTCAACTGCTCATCAGTAGAGTTCGTCTTGCAGTATTTCAACTCAATGATGTAGGAATGCTTCATGTCCTGGAAGATGTCACAAAGCGGACAGAGGAAGATGTCTGCATAGCCGCCCTCATTATCCAGTTCGGAGATAGGACGATAGAATCGGTTCTGACTGGTCATCGCCAAAGTGAAACCATGCACAAAAGTATCTGTGCGACCCTTCTACATCCTCAATAAAAGGAGTCTTATCTACATAATAACAATCTCCTAGAATGACATCCTTAAAGTTCTGCATCCCATAAGGAATACGCTTGCGATAAATTCGCTTTCTCCTTTCTCTTATTGCCATGGCTATACATCTTTTATATTTAGCATACAAAGATACTAGTTTTTAAAAGGAAAAAGCTGTTTTTCTTGTGGGATTTAAATAAGATTAACTAGTAAATGCGGATGTACGCTAGAATGGATGGATAAAATATCGTACCTTTGCACCCATGATTGTAACGATAGAATGGATGGAAGAGTGGTTTAAGCGGTTTGACCACGACTACTTCGGAGGCAAACTGCCTGTGCCGGAGTTGGGATTGACTCGTGCAAAAACACGACTGGGACAACTGTCCTTCAAGCGTGCCACCAGATGGGGGCGCACCAAACTCTATGACTTCAAGCTATCGATGTCCACCTACTACGACATGACCGACAAGCAGGCGAAGAGCGTGTTGCTGCACGAGATGATACATTACATCATCGGATATACCGGACTGAAAGACACTTCCTCGCATGGCATCGTGTTCCGGGGCATGATGGATAGCCTCAACCGCAAGTACGGTTGGGACATACGAGTGATGACCTCCACCAAGGGATGGAAGGTGAGTGAGAAAGTAAAGGAGAAGAAAAAGGCAGAGGGGCCTCAAACCTATCTGATGCTTGCCATCGAAATGAAGGATGGCAAGCACTATCTATCACGTGTCAACCCTAGCTTTGCTAGAAGCATCGAGGGCAAGCTCCACCTGGTCAGAGAAATCCGTTCGCATCAATGGTACACTACCCAAGAATCTTACTTCGAGGATTATCCACAAGTAAGAAGCCTTCGGGGCAGAAGAATCTCAAAAGCAGATTACGAGAAACTATTAAATGTACTCACTCCATTTCATATATCCTAAGCATTTACCTCTCCTGGCAAAATACCATATTCTGCCTTGAAACACTTGGTGAAATAAGACGGAGCAGAGAATCCTACCTCATAAGCCACCTCAGAAATACTCATGCTACGACTCTCCAAGAGGCGACGTGCCTTGGCAAGACGAGCCTTACGAATCAAATCGACCACAGAAGAACCCGTCATCGCCTTCACCTTGCGATACAACTGCACTCGACTCAATCCTATCTCCTTACCAATATCCTCCACACCAAAATCACTGTCTGAAAGATTCTTCTGGATAATATCGTGAAGTTGCTTGACAAACTGCTTGTCCCGATCATCCAAATGCGACTCCTCTATCTCCTTCTCCGCCACTTGCGTACCTTGGAACACATTCTTCAAGAGATTGCGCTGCTTCAAGAGATTCTCAATGCGAGCCAAGAGCACCTTGCTATGGAACGGCTTGGTGATGTATGAATCGGCACCATGCTCATACCCCTCCGCACGCTGCTCTTCCAGATTCTTTGCCGTCAGCATGATGACTGGGATATGAGAGGTGGCGGTGTGGGTCTTCAACTGCTCGGTGAACTCCAAACCATCCATCACAGGCATCATCACATCACAAATCACCAAGTCGGGTACCTCCTTCTTGGCTATCTCCAGACCTTCCTTTCCATCCGATGCCTCCAACACGAAGTAATCATCCTGCAAGAGTGTACGCTCATATTGTCGGATGTCATTGTTGTCGTCAATGATTAACAAGGTAGGCTTATTGGTATGCTCACTGATAACCTGTTGGAGTTTTCCACCTTGTTTATCCCCATCGTCGATATATTGCAAAACGGCATCGTTCACAACATTCATATTCGTTGATGCAGAGCCACTTGCAGCGTTATCCACAATTTCATCCTCATTGTGGACAACTTGTCCATTCGCCTCTTGTTGGCGAGGTATCTCCACGATGAAGTCGGAGCCTTTCCCCAACTCACTTTCCACATAAACTACGCCATGATGCAATTCGACAAACGACTTCACCAAAGCCAAGCCGATGCCCGTACCACTCGCAGCTCCCTTGGCTTGAAAGAAGCGTTCGAACACCTTAGCCGCCTCATCCTTGGCGATACCCTTACCCGTATCTCTTACGTCAATACGCAAGAAGTCCTTGTTCTCCACATCTTTCAAACTGACGAAGATGTCACCATCCGAAGGTGTATATTTCAAGGCATTACTCAAGAGATTGAACACGATGCGAGACACCTTCTCCTTGTCGGCGATGACATGAGTATCACCCGACAAACCATTCCCATCGAAATGCAAACGAATCTGCTTGCGCTCCGCTGTCAACTGGAAGTCACCCGTCCACAACTCCAATGCCTTCACGATGTCAAAACGGTTGAGCGTCAAGTTCATCTTTCCATTCTGTATCTTTCTGAAATCGAGGATGCTTCCCACAAGTTGCTGCAAGGCGAGGGCATTGCGCTGCACCATCTTCAGCAAGTCTCTGGTCTTGCCCTTGATACCCTCATCATCCAAGAGCATCTCCACAGGGTCGGCAATCAGTGTAAGAGGCGTACGAAGCTCATGACTGATATTCGTGAAGAATACCAAGCGAGAATGCGTCAGTTCCATCACCTCCTCGTTGAGTCGCTTCATCTCCTTGTTCTGACTAGAAAGCTGTTCGGTAAGCTTGATCTTGATGAGATAATTTCGAAACACCAATGCTGCCGCAACAAAGATAACAAAAAGCATGATGACCAAGAAGATAATCATCAACTTCTGGTCGTGATAGTCTGACACATATTGGTTGACCACCTTGTGAAGACTTTCGAGGTTGCTCTGTTGGTGCTCGGCATCCTTGGCTTGCATCAAAGTGAGCAAGGCATTGTCCTTGGTGATGATAGACGTACGCAGATAGTTCTCTCGCTTAAAAGGCTGATGTCTCAGTATTCTCATCGCCAACGCCACGACCTCATCACCCTTGGTAGGATAAAGGTAGGAAGCCTCAAAGATGCCATCACGCACGAGTTCTAATCCTCCATTCCGGGTCGCCATCGCATCCATTCCCGTAAACTTATAGTTGCGAGCAAGTCCTTTATCACGAACCACTTGATAGGCTCCCCAACCCATTCGGTCGTTGTGAGAGAAGACATAGTCGAAGTCACGAGTCTTGTCGAGGATGCGTTGCATCGCCTTCTTGCCACTCTCCTCCTTCCAGTCACCAGCCTCCGAAGCCACCACCTGCATACCCGGATATTTCTTCATGGCTTCCATGAAACCACGATGACGCTCCAAGGCAGGTGAGGAACCTTCCAATCCACGAATCTCCACGACACGACCTTTCCCTTGCAACTTTTGGGCAATAAACTCTCCCATCGACTTGCCGATGGCATAGTTGTCGCACCCGATGAAAGCCGTGTATTTATTGCTGTTAGCCTTGCGGTCGTAGATGATAACCGGAATGCCTTTGTCGTAAGCACGATTGATGGCAGGCGAGATGGTATTCAACTGATTAGGAGCTATCACCAACAAATCCACCTTCTCGTCAATCATCTGATTGATTTGCCGAGTCTGCAACTTGCTGTCATCATTGGAAGAAGCCAACTTGACCTGGATGGAGTCGTTGAGATACTCAGCCATCTGCAGTTCCTTATTAAACTTGTCTCTCCAAATATCTTCCGAGCATTGCGATACGCCAATGACATATTGAGGAGCAGCCTTTCTGCCACACCCCACCAACAAGTTGACACCTATTATAATATATAAGAGAATAAAACGTCCCTGTGATTTCATCATTTGTTTCAAAAGGTTTAAAATAGTACCATGAATGGATAGACCACTCATCGGCTGCAAAAATACGATATTTGATAAAAATCACCAAACTTTTAAATAAAAATTAATTCTTCGGTAGCAAGAAATCGTGAAGAAAGCCGAAGATGAAGCTTATGGAAAAGAAAGAGAAGCAAGATGAAAGGGACTGCCAAAAGCGATGACCAGGAGAATAGAAAAGGAGCGGTCTCCTTACGGAAATCGCTCCTCAAATGTTTTATGTAACTAAAAGTATCGTTCCTTAACGATTAAGGAAGACTGATTGCCTCGTTAGGGCAAACATCTGCACAAGTACCACACTCTGTGCAAACATCTGGGTTGATAGAATACTTCTCGCCCTCAGAGATTGCGCCTGATGGACACTCATCAATACATGTACCGCATGCGATACAATCGTCACCAATTACGTATGCCATAATCTTAAATGTTTATATTGTTAATAATGTTTTTGTATTTTCTTTGATGGTGCAAAGATAGAAAATAATTTCCATACTACCTACATTTAGGTATCACTTTTTTCATAATTTATACGATTTCGAAATAATCGTACCTATTAATGATGATGGCTCACCATCGAAGGGCACACATCTTCTGCGCTCACAAAACAATAAGATGAGCGGATTTGCGTTAGAATTATAATAATACATTATTAATAATGGGGAAGCACATGCTGCGCCCCCAACTCCATAACATCATGAAGATTTTGACAAAATATCCCAATAGATGGCTACTCGCCATCACCTTCTGCCTCACAGCTCTAGTCTCGATGGCACAGGAGCGCACGGTAGAGAATCGACCTTACTGTGACTTGCGCCCCTTCCACTTCGGTGTGATGGTGGGCACACACTTGCAAGACCTCGAACTGCTGAACGCAGGACAAGTGACCTTCACCGACGAGAACGGGCAGGAGGTGACAAGCAACGTGACGGTGGATCAAGACCGATGGGACCCAGGCTTCACCGTGGGTGTACTGGGCGAGTTCCGCCTGAGCACCCACTTCCAGTTCCGCATCGCCCCTGCCATGTACTTCGGCACTCGTCACCTCACCTTCCACAATCTCTTGTCATCGGGAGTCAATTCTGGGGACGGTAACACCAGCCGCTATGACGTGAGCCAGGAGTTGAAGACAGCATACATCTCTTGCGCCTTCGACCTCATCTTTGCCGCCCCAAGGTTTAACAATCACCGCCCCTACATCATGGCAGGCTTGAATCCGATGATAAACCTGAGTGGCAACAAGGACGAATACCTCCGCCTGAAGAAGACCGACCTCTTCGTGGAGTTGGGCATAGGTTGCGACTTCTACCTTCCCTTCTTCAAGTTGCGCCCAGAACTAAAGTTCATGTATGGTCTGCTGAACTCTTACGACAAGGGCTACGCTAGCAAAGTAAAGGACAAGAGCATGCTCCCTTACACCCTCGCTGCCAAGGAAGCCCATAGCAAAATGATAGCCCTCACCTTCTACTTTGAGTAAGAAGGCAAGGGCTAGCAGAAGGACATTAGTAGGCATAATGAACGATCACTTTCTTCAAATCTTTGTCGGCAGAACTGCTGCCATAATACACCTCATAGTCGCCAGCCTTGGCACGCATGGTATTGGTGCCTGTATCGAAGAGTTCGAAGTTTTTGCTATCGAGCGTGATGATGGCTTGGGCAGTCTCGCCCGCCTTGACGCTCACTCGCTGGTAAGCCTTGAGGGTCTTCAGAGGGCCTTCGGTATCGGTAGGGTCTTTCACATAGACTTGCACAACCTCGGCACCATCCTTCTTTCCCACATTGCTGACAGGGATGGTCAGGGTGATTTGCTCGCCCTTCTTCAATGTCTCATTCGAGAGCTTTGCCTCCCCTATATTATATAAGGTGTAACTCAGTCCGTAACCGAATGGGAAGAGGGCATCGTTCATATAGCGATAAGTCCTGCCCTTCATGCTGTAGTCCTTGAAGTCTGGCAACTGCTTGGTATCACGATAGAAGGTAATAGGCAACTTGCCCGATGGATTGTACTCACCGAAGAGCACACGAGCTACCGCCTCGCCACCTTCCTGACCAGGATACCAAGCCTGGAGAATGGCATCACAACTCTCGGTTTCTGGAGCCAAGGCTATCGCCGAACCCGAACAGTTGACGAAGATTACCTTCTTGCCAGCTTTCTTCAATGCCTTCAAGAAACCACGCTGTACCTTTGGCAACTCGATGTCGGTACGGTCGCCACCCTTGAAACCTGGAATATTAATCGGCATCTCCTCGCCTTCTAGCTGTGGAGCGATACCACCCACGAAGACCACCGTCTCACAGTCTTTCAACTTCTGAATGGAAGCCGTATAATCGATCGGAGTCTCATGACCTATGTTAATCTTCATATCGGCATTATAGTTTGGCATCTCTGCATAACGGATTTCTATCCGATACTCTTTTCCATTCACAGCCTCAAACTCGATACGAGACTCGGTAGTGCGCCAGTCAGACTTCTCAGCCTTCTTCTCGCCATTGAGATACACCTCATAATGTCCACAAGCAGCCACATCGAGCAACACCTTATTGGTTTGCTTCGGACGGAAAACAGTCTCGTACTTGGCAGAGAAGCCCACCAACTTCACGTTTGGTGCAAAGGAATGCTGTCCGTATGTTGTCACCTGGATAGGATTCTTTTCATAGGTGATGGTCACAGGCTTGCCCTCGCTCTCACGATTGTTCCAGAAAATACCCTTAAAACCAACCTTGCCATCCATGGAGCATTGGTCGTAGTAGGAGTCGAGCGTTTGGTCGTTCACCAAGTCACATCCCTTGAAGGTGACAAGTTGGTTCTTCTTCAGACGACTCTTGATGCCATCAAGGATCGTAATAGTTTGTCGTGGCGTACCATTGTAGTTACCCCACATCATCGGCTCGTTATCCACGTTAGGACCGATGAAGGCGATTTTCTTCTCCTTCTTGCTGAGCGGCAATACCTCATTCTTGTTTTGGAGAAGCGTCATGGTCTGGAGAGCCATATCGAGAGAGAGTTGACGATGAGCCTTGCTACAGAGCACTGAGGTAGGAATGCTGGACCAAGATACCACCTTGTTGTCGTCCATCTCGCCCAAGTCGAAGCGACCTTCGAGCAAGCGAATCACATGCTTATCCACCTCTGCCTCGGTGAGCGCACCATACTTCACAGCCTCAGCCACCGACTTATACACATAGTTGAAGCCGCACTCCACGTCGGTTCCTGCCAGCACGCCCTTTGCCGCTGCAGTCTTCGGACTGCTCGACACCTTGTGGTTCTCCCAGAAGTCGGTGATGGCACCACAGTCGGACACCACCAAGTACTTGAAGCCCCACTCGTCTCGCAAGATCGTTTGGAGCAAGCGGGTGCTACCGCAACAAGGTTCATCATCCCAACGCTGATAAGCACACATCACCTCTCTCACCTTGGCATCCTGCACGAGCGACTTGAAGGCAGGCATATAGGTTTCCCAAAGGTCACGAGGCGACACATCGGTCACGTTGTCAGTATGTCTTGCCCATTCCGGACCGCTATGGATGGCATAGTGCTTGGCACACGCCCAGAGTTTGCGATACTTGGTGTCTTCCGGTCCTTGCAAACCACGCACCACGGCGCATCCCATCTGCGAGGTGAGGTAAGGATCCTCACCGTATGTCTCCTGTCCACGTCCCCACCGAGGGTCACGGAAGATATTCACGTTAGGTGTCCACACTGAGAGGGCATGGAAGCGAGTAACATCGCCCCCACTCTTCTGGAGTTCGTTCCACTTGGCACGCATCTCATCAGAGGTGGCATCGAAGACCCGATACACCAAGGCGTCGTTGAAGGATGCCGCCATGCCGATAGGTTCTGGGAAGACGGTGACATCGCCCATATTGGCTACGCCATGCAATGCCTCGCTCCACCATTGGAATCGCTTGATGCCCAAGCGAGGGATGGCAGGCGAATCGTCGAGCATCAGGGATGCTTTCTCATCCAAGGTGAGACGACCACACAGGTCAACGGCTCTCTCATGCGCTGAGAGTGCAGGATTCTGATAAGGGAGTTGCGCCCACAGGGATGCAGGTGCCAAACATATCAAAGAGATGAAAAGATGTTTTGCTTTCATTGTTCAGTTGTTTGATGTTGTCTTTAGTTATTATCTTAGCCTACTGAGTAGGACTGCTGCAAAGATACAAGAAAAAGAGGAAGTTAGAGCTATCTGATGTATCAAATGCTTTAGCATATGTTGCATCATGGATACGAAAACTTAAAAAAGGAGCGTTTCTCACGAAACACTCCTTCCTAAATTATACTATTTAACCTAGAACTTATAATTAAATTTAATCCTAGTATTCACTTAGTCTGGTTATATTAAAACTCTGATTTTCATTCAAAAACTTATTGAGCGGCATTCTCATCTGTCTTCTCGTAGCCTGGGTTCTGCTTCAAAGCTGGGTTCTTCAAGATCTCATCAGCTGGGATTGGCATATCCATCTTCTTGATATCGAAGTTGAATGAACGCTTGGTCCAAGGATAGTTAGCGTAATCACTACCGCCATCGTCCTTAGGATAGTTGTAGTTGATATGATCCTCGATGTAACCAGATCTTACCATGTCAGGGCAGAGACACCACTCAGAGTTGAACTCCTTACGACGCTCCTCATTGACTGCAACGAGCCAAGCTGGAGATGTATGAGAATAACCTACACGATTAGGCTTTGCCTGAAGAGCTGTGTAATAAGTCTTAGCGTCTGGAACCGAAACCTCCTGGGTTATGACACCTACTGGATACTTGGTCATGGTTGTATTCATGCCATTAAATGAATACACATTATTATAATGTGCGAAATACTTATCATAATTTTCACCTACAGCCAAGTTACCCCA
>ERZ1031933.299-NODE-299-length-14200-cov-44.323648_pt1 | contig 14200 bp, 6 predicted proteins | sample MGYA00517880_ERZ1031933 | MGnify/ENA primary metagenome ERZ1031933 (study PRJEB33719, sample SAMN04261283) | wastewater metagenome | biome: rural village; feature: human; material: feces | host: Homo sapiens | place: El Salvador | collected 2014-01-14 ... | reverse complement strand
GGAAGGGTATTGTAAAGCATGATTGTAGAAATAAGGATAGTACCGCCCCATGGAGCCTTGATAGTAACCAAGTGGGCAAAATCATCAGCTGCAGGTTCTTCACCAGGTACAGTACGAACCAAATCTTTCTTCAAATCAAGAACAATAGCACCTGTATTTTCATCAAAAGCTTTGTTATTGATTTCAATCATACCACCATTAGCCTGCTGACCTTCCTTAACGGTACGGTTGAACATGAAACGAGGTTTGGCAACTTCACCTTTATCGTTTGTGCTACCTTCACCATAAACTACCATGTAATGATAGTCTGACAAGTCGGCATAGATATTTTCAGACACAGTAGATGTACCTACGATAACAGAACCTGGGTCATTTGGATTCTCTGCACCCACAGTCCAATCCATATAAACCTTCTCATCAGTTGGTTGTGCATCCTTTGTTAAACCATCCCAAATGTGGAACATTTTCTTAGTCAATTCAACACCCGCATCTTCCTGTGCAGAAGCTGTACCAAAACCTGCGAACAAAGCAACGGCTACCATAGCCAAACTCTTAATTGTTGTGTTCATAATTGTAAAAAATTAAAATTGTTATTAATAACTAGTTATTTATAAATCTTCTCCGTATAGGTCTTACCGCTACGAAGATAAACTTTCTTAATACAGATACCCTGCTTGGCAGCAGATAAACGCATGCCCTGCAAGTCGTAATACTCTACATGGTCTATCTGGTCGGCATCAGTGGTTACACCGGCGATACCCGTCAAGGCACCCTTGTAGTTCAGGCGAACGCAATCGAGCACAGCTCTCTTTCCGCTCACATAGTTAACCGTCATATTTCCCTTGACATCAGCGATGTCCATGTCAAACTCCACTTCCGACCATTCCTTGTTGGAAGAAGCATTCTTTGGCAGTGTAACCTGCTTGGTCTGATTGCCACAGATGACATTAATGACAGCATCACCCATGGAAGCCTGATAACGGATAGCCACCTTGTAATTACCCACCTTACTTACCGGAATGTAACCACGAACGGAAGCCCCCTTCTGGGTTCCCAGGTTCAGGCAGCCCTGACCATAGTATCCACGGAAACCGTTGTTCCAAGCGTTGCCATAGCAACCACCCACATTCTTGTAATCGAAGTTTTCAAACTCATACTGCATCTCGCCTTCGTAAGCTCCTGGAGCAGCAGGAGTCTCGATGACAGCAGCAGTCACATCAGAATCCTTCAACTTTCCTGTAGTCTTGGTGCCCTTACAGTTATCGATGGTCAACTCCAATGGACCATTATGCTTCACATATACAGTGAACTCAGTGAACTTACCATTTTTCCACTCACAGGTAACAGTACTTTTCGAATGCTCGGAATTATCCTTCCAAGAGATAGTAGGCTGTGCACTGGCTCCCACCACAATGATGGTATCAGTCTGCTGGGCATACTCCGGAAGATTCTTGTCATCCTGTAATCTGCCATCACCCACACCATAACGAAGTCCATCCTTGATACGGTAGTTCTGCATGTAGAGACTCAACTTGTCTGAATACTCACGCATGTGAACCAAAGAATATGGAGCGAGGTTCATCTTAATCTGGCTACAGGTATTGTAGGCAGGTTTCAATGTACCCTTTGCACTGCGTCCATTGTTTACCCAGTACTTACGGATATATTTCATACCATTCTTTGTGGCAGCCAACTGAACATGCTCCTCATTATACTGATAAGGGTTGTAGCAAACCCAAGTATTCTCCAGACGCGAAGCATAGATATCACCATTATATTCCTGCTTGAAGAGCTTATTCATATAAGCCTTCTTGCTGGCTACATCACTCCAGGTAGGGTTGCTGGCATACTCGCTGCTCTTGATAGCCACCTGCAGTTTCTTGGCTTCTTCGTCGATGAGATCATACACCACAGGGATGGCAGGATAACGTCCTGAAACCTTCAACCACCATTTGTTGTTCAAGGTGGAGTTAGGCCACTGCGTACCATTGTCATCCTGCTCGCTGCGATAGAGGCCATCATACAGTCCGCTTGGCGAAACGTATGGTTCCATCTCGTTCTGGCTGGAAGTGATATCCTTAGGTTTGATGTCATTCTTAACACAAATCTTAGTACGTGCTATGACCTCCTCACGGGAAGGAATACGAATTGTACCATCCAGAATCTTACGGAACATATCGATGTTGATATTCTTAAAGTGAGGGAACCAAGCCCAGTTGCGACGGATATAGCCATCAGCAGTCTTGGAGGTCGCAATCTCACGCAGGTCATCAGTTGACACCAACTCAGGACCGTCAATCACCGTCTCACCAGTCAATGCCACATGCTCCAAGATAGGAATGGCACCACAAGCCTTAGGGAAATCATTGTAATACTCCTTCAGTGTTTTTGTATCATCCGAAGGGTCCTTGATGGCATTGCCATTCTCATCCAGTTTATCTTGTTCTTCCATCCAGCCGCAGATATCGAAACGAATACCATACTGGCCGGCATATCCACCCAGATAAGCACCCAGACAGTTGCTCTCGATGTCATAGAAACCATTCTTCATGGTGTACTTCTCGCAGCAGATGAAATGTTCCTTATCGGTAGAAAGCAGACGGTTCATCTCGGCATTACGCTTCATGTATGCCACTGGCATCATATTGGCAGAATAGCATGCCTGCGTAAAGCTCACACAAAGGTAGCCGCCATACTGATGGGCAAACTTCATGAGATGGGTGAAGAGTTCCAAGCGTTTCAGGAAAGTAGGCGTATGAACGGTTCCGTTCTCACGCTTACGATCCTCATCAAATCCCCAGAACTGCTCGGCATAGTTCCATCCCAGAAAGTTAGGATAGTTCTTGTAGTAGCTCTCATAGAGTTCCAGGTCGTCATCATCGAAAGCACTGCATCCGCCACTGGCAGGCTGGATCATGGTCCAGACGCGGTTCTCGGCGCATACCTTCATCCATGAATCCACCACCTTCTTACCATCCGCACAGATGTTCTCCGAAGCAGAGAGCGAGAGGTTGAATATCACGTAAGGCTTGATGTCTTCCGGCACCATATTGATGATGGCTTGCGGATTCGGAGAATTCCATGTATCGATATGGATAATCCATGCCGGCTGGGATGGCGAGATAACTCTTCGCAGGGCAGGCCCGTCATGAGCCTGCGCCACTGCGAATGTCAGTATCCCAAAAATAAATATAAATAATCTTCTTACCATTTTATTTCTGTTTTCTGAAGTCCATTAACCACACCCACGTAAGTAGGAAGGCGATTGAAATGATTCCACAGTCCTACACCCGTAGTGCCCTGATTGATAGTAGAGAAAGATACCCCATAGAGTTTGTCGCCCAACACATCCTGTGCCTTGTTCAGGATATAGGCATAGAGTTCAGCCATTCCCTTGTAATCCTCGAATGTAGCCTTGCTCTGATCGGCTACTGTTCCGTTGGCATCAGCCAGGTATACGTTCATATCAGAAAGACGAATCTCCAGACCTGATGCTTTCAGCGTAGCAAGAAGATTGTCGATATTCGCCTTAGCTTCTGCCACAGAACTGCTATTGTATGGCACGTCGAGCTTCACATCGATGCCTTCAATCTGTGCACCAGCTTCATTCCACTGCCTGATGTAGTTGATGGCAGCCTCGGTCTTCTCGGCATCCGTCAGCAGATTTTCTTCACTGTAGAACAGTTTGGCATCTGCCTTCTTTGAATGGATTTCCTTGCATACATCAGCCACCCAGTTCTCATCCAGATAGTCGTTAGGATAGAACTCATCAGTAGCTACCATATTCTCTGAAGACTTCAAGGAATAGAAGAGATCTTCTATCAGGTTGGAAGCCACATTCCATGCCTGCACCTTGTCTCCATAGTTCTGCATAACGGAATCAACGTAAGCAAACATAGCCTTCTTTACATCAGCAGCCTTCTCTTCTACAGGACGAGGTTTATAATAACCCGGCTTCTGATATGGAGCGTAAATATCAATATTGTCAACATACACCTGCTGAGGCACAGCTGCCTGACCAATTACCAGAGAAATATTGGAAGATTTCATATCATCTGCATCAAAGGCCTCAGTAAAGTCAACCTTTGACAAATCCACCACGAATGTTTCCCAAGTCTTAGCCTTGGTAGGAACACCGAAGTTTCTCAGTTCCTTGGCTTTGTCACCCACCTTTACTCTGATAACCACATTCTTCTTGACATTTGATGAATAATAATCAAAGGAGATGGTCTTGATTGTTGACAGCGAAGCACCCTCAGGCAGATTCACAGGAAACTCGATGAACTTGGCTGCCTTCTTGATGCATAGCGACTTTCCGTTCTTTCCTGTTGGATCCTTTGCCACTTTGGAATCCTTGTCTGTTCCGAAGACATCACCGATGGCACTGCTTTCGAAATCATACTTCTGATGGAGATCCACATTCTCACCATCTACCCAAGTATCCTTGGTAGCCTCTTTCATCACATTCATGTTCCATGCGTTAGGTGCAAAAAGGGAAGCTGTAGGAACGAGTCCTGCGGCAATAGCAGCATCAACTTCATCTTTTGAAGCATCGGCACTGACCGTACCATCATCAGCAACCACAGCAGCATGGGAGAAGCCATCTACGACATTCACTTCATTGAAGTTGGCCAAAACGGTACTAAAGCTAGTATTGGCAGCTTTCAAATCTGCAATGGTCAAGTTAGCTCCCAGCTTCATGCCCGTATAGTTCTTCAGAACTTCATAACCTCTGGTAAGGTCGGCCATCGCTACGCTCTCAGGCTTATCGCCGGCAGGGTAGCTTGTATCGAAGTCCTCCACACAACCAGTGAGCAGCATGGAAGCTGCTGCACTGGCCAAGAGGATATTATGTATTTTTTTCATAATTCTGATATCAAATTAAAAATGTTCTTACTTCTCAGGAGTGAAAGTCAGGTAATTAATGCCACGATTGCGGACCACCATGGTATCTGTGGTTTCAACCGTACCCAAAGCATCGCTCTTGATGTTGTATTGCAAATAGAGCGTGTTGCGCTTAAACTCGCCCAAGAGCTGGTCGTTCTTGACAAACTTACCACTACCCGAAACCTGAACTCCGTCACTACCGGAAGAGATGGTGCAGTCATCACCGTTGAAGGTCATCAGCACGTTCACCTGATGGTCTATACCACTTGCGTCCTTCACATCCACAGTCATCTGTGCCTTGTACAAGCCTTTGGTCACCACCTTGATTACCTCAGCCTTCTCAATATATGGATAAGCACGGTGAGATTCGTTACCGTTGCTCACATCCTTACCCTTGCGAAGATAAGTGGCAGTCCAAGGATTGACAAACTTCACAAGGCAGAATGTAGTATTCTTCGACTCCAGCACCTTGTCAACGCCCTTGGCACCTGTCAGCTTCACAGGAATCACATAGCCCTGCTCATAACTCTTGTCATCGTTGAAGAACGCATCGGTAAGCTTCACTCTTACGCCTCCCAGCTGCTGTCCCTTGGCAATGACAAACTGGTTAGGGTTCTCAATCTGATAGTAATTGGATGGCATCACCTGGATGGCAGCGCCATTGATTTTATAGCCATCACAAAGACTGGCATCAGATATATAGTCCACGGTAACGTCATTGTTGTTGCCATAACCACCGGCACAATTGGCCTTGATGGTGATGATGTGGTTGTTATCGTCGGTAAGGTCAGCTTCCTGATCCTCACCCAGCTCCACGGTGCGCACATAACCAGCATTGGCAAAATAGACAGTAGTTTCTCCGTCATATCCAAATTCCTTGTTACCGCTCTCGCAGGAAGCGGCCATCAACAAAGTCATGGCAGCAATGCCTATTGTATTCAATAACTTAAAACTTTTCATTTTCATTATCATTTTTAACTGGTTTATTTCCATCCCTTGTTCTGATGGAGATTAGAGTACTTCAATGCTTCTGAATATGGAATATAACCATAGTTCATATAGCTATCGAAATGGCGCTCTTCTACATTTGGCAAGATGGTAAACGTATCGTTGTTCCAATCGATGCCCTGTACAGAAGTAAGCTTGTCCAACTGGTTCCAGCGGCGCAAATCCCAGAAGCGGAATCCCTCGAAGCAAAGCTCCAGGCGGCGCTCGTTGCGAATCAGCTCACGCATCTTTGCCTGGTCGCCGGCACACTCGTCGAGATAAGTATCATCTGTCAAACCTGCACGGTGGCGGATTGCCTTGATCACATCGTATGCTGAGTAAGCATGTGTGCCAGGGTTCTTAGGTCCCCAAGCCTCATTGGCAGCCTCAGCATAATCGAGGAAGAACTCGGTGAAACGTGCCTTGCAGCTATACTTGGTTACCTTAGATGTGCTGCTAGGATTACAGTTGGCTGTCATGCGCAACATCTTCTTCATATAGTAACCGGTGCGGGTAGAAGCATCACGGCGGCCGATACCGTCATCGCCCGAAGAACTACCCGTCTTGATTACCTTGTTTTCAACTCCCGCTGTGGCTCCATTATAGATAATGTATTTAGCCAGACGAGGGTCACGGTTGGCGTATGGATTACTCTCATCATATTCACTGCGTGCATCGGTGATAGGATAACCCTTGGCATCAGGGAAGGCATCTACCAGATTCTGGGTAGGATTGGTTCTGCCGTTTCCGTAGAGTGATGGAGGGAAATTGTTCTTCTCGTCATCAATCTCTTCTGCATTTCTGGTACTGCGCCAGATGATTTCAGGAGGATTGGAACCATTCTTCAAGTTTTTCATCTCATCATCGTTGTCGTAGTAGGTAAGACCTGTTTTAGGCAAACCAGATGGACCGCCTACATAGTCAACCACCTCGGCAGCTGCATCGGCAGCCTGCGCCCAGGTTACATTGTTCTGGGCAGGATCCTGCTGGAAGGCAGGACTTGCAGCAAGCAGCAGGGTACGAGCCTTGATGGCACGCAGAATCAGTCCGTTAATCAGCTGGCGTGCATTCTCGCCCATCACCTTATTATATATACCCATCTTGCCATCCTTGACAGATGTCACCTCAGGCACATTCAGGATATCATCATACTTGGCTGGCACCTTGTCGTCGCTTGTCACTGGCTCATAATCCATAGGCAGCAGTTTGTCAGCCTTCTCGATGTTCGCCAGGATGAAATCCACATGCTCCTGGAATGTCTTGCGAGGCTGGTTGAAATCAGCATCCGTTCCTACATATCCGTCAAAGAGCTGTGTGCCGAGCAACTTTCCTTCATTGTCAAATCCGGCATGGGCACGAAGCAGATAATAGGCATGGGTAGCCAGAAGTCCGTATGCCTCACCTGTCAGGCGGCGCTGCATCAGCTTGTTCTCATTGGCATTCTTCAGGAACCCGATGTTCGAAATGTTTGAGTTCAGGAAGATATACAAATACTGCATGGAAGACAAGTCGTTGTTCCAGCGGCCCGTAGGGTCCCAACTCTGAACGGTCCATGAGCCTGTGGCATACTTAGACCAGTTGGCTCCCTTCTCATTCGTCACGGCATCATCCGTCGCTACATCCGTACCTGTACCCACCTCGTAATTTGGCAAGTTACGGTAAGCGGTGAGCACGAAGCCCTTGGCCATGATAGGATCATTCTCCATCTCGTTGATGTCCTTCATGTTTTCTGCAGCAGGAGTAAAGACATCATCACATGCTGTCAACAATGCCGCAGAAGCCAATATCATGAATATATTTCTTAATTTCATAATTCTTTATTGTCTAATTTTTCAATATCTAAGATATGATTTCATCAGCCTTTAGAACATCATCTTCAAGCCCAGGTTGTAGAAACGGCACTGTGGTGAACCATAGCTGGTTTCCATATACTTGCGGTTCTTGCTGATGGTGAGAAGGCTCTCGCCCAATACGTAAACACTCATACCCTTCACTACCTTGTTCTCAAACCACTCTTTTGGCATATCGTAGGTCAGCTGCACCTTGTTGAGGTTGAAGCAGTCTGTGCTGTAAATCCAGAAGTTTGAGTTGCGGAAGTTGTTGGTATTGTCCTTGGCTGTCAAACGTGGATAGGTAGCGGTAGCGGCTGTCTCAGGTGTCCAGCGTCCACGAACCACAGAGGTATATTTCTTCTGGTTGTAAATCCAGTCGTTGCTCTTGAAAGCCTTGGCACCCATCTGACCTGTACCGGCGATGAAGAGGGTAAACTGCTTCCAGTTCAAGGTGATGTTTACACCATAGAAGAAAGGAGTTGCACTCCATCCATACTTACCCATCACCTGCTGGTCGTTGTTGTCTATCTTGCCGTCGCCGTTGATATCCTTGTACTTCAGGTCACCAGCCTTGATTTCACCGAAGGTATGGTTTGGCACGAAGTTAGGATCTGTCTTTTCGAGGTTTGCCTTCATGTGGTCCACATCTTCCTGAGTGAAGAAGCCTTCGCAGACATAACCGCGAATCACGTCGAGAGCCTGACCCTGTGCGTTCATATAGCTATATTCGTTCTTCTCCTCACGCTTGTTAACCTTTGAGTCGAACACCATACCTGTGAGTCCGAGCTGTGCCTTCACCTTGCCGATGTTCTTCTTGAAGTTTACGGCGAAGTCGAAGCCCTGTCGCAAATCCTCGTTGTAGTTCAGGGAGGTGATGAAAGAACCGTCACTGTTCATCCATGAAGGATAGATGGTAGCAGTTCCCGAAGTAAGCAAGCCCGAAGTAAGCTGATGGAAATAGTTCATGTCGAAGCTAATGGTTCCGTTGAGGAGTGAACCCTCCAGACCAGCTCTCCATTCCTTACGCTTCACGAAATCAAGACCGTAGTTGCTACCACGCTTGGAGAGTGTGGAGTAAGTTCCATTGCCACCACCCTCGTTCCAGGTGTACCAGCCACCCTTCACATCATAGTATCCCTGGTAGAGATAATAATCTGAGATATCGATATCCTGGTTAAGCACAGAGTAAGAAGCATTCAGCTTCAGATCGTCGAAGCAAGGAAGTGCATCCTTGAACCATTTCTCCTGACCGATTCTCCAACCCAGTGTTCCTGATGGAGAAAGAGCGTTGCGATGACCCTCTGCCAACTTGGATGAGTGAACCAGAGCACCGCCAAACTCTGCGTAGTACTTCTGAGCATAATTGTAGGCTGCTCGAAGGGCAAGGTTGGCATTGGTGGTGCGGTGGTAAGAAGAACCCTTTACACCAGATGAGCTCTCATGATTCTCGTCCACGGAATTCGACTTGGAGTAACCCCAGCCAGCCAAAGTAGCATTTACGTTGTGCACACCGCCAAAGGTGTTCTTATAGTCAAACTGAGCACGGAAGGTGGTGTTCTGGTAATATTTGGCTGCACCGATATATTCGGTCGTACTGCTTGTTTCCTTACCATATTTCTTCAGGTCGATAATCATGTCCTGTCCGTTCACATTTGCCCAGGTAGGCTCGTAAACGGCATAGTCGAGCTTGTAAGCCTCAGAGTAGTTGTTCCAGTAGTCGATACTGAAAGCAGTCTCGAAGCTCAATCCCTTGACCCACTGGTCGAAGTCGGCCTTTACACCCACATCAAAGGTGAAGGTACGGGAGTGATTCTTCACGTAGCCGGCAGCAAGCGCATCACCAAAGAAGGTAGTCTGGTTATCGTTGTTTCCACCCAGCAGATACTGACCATCGAGTACGTGGAATTTTGAGCCTGCTATCATCTGCTGCAAGGCTGAATTGTTAGCATCCATCATGGAGATTGGCAGCAGACCGGAATACCAGTTTGGACGAACGCTGGTAGCTGTTGACCAGTAGTCCTCAGGACGTCCACGATAGTTGTCCGAGATGTTGATGCCTACATTTACATAAGCCCCCAGCCAGTCGGTGATGGTAGCATCAATGTTAGAACGCACGCGGAAGGAATTGTCCTTGTCCTTCTTGTGCTCGCCAAACTTCACCAGGCTGTTGTTGTAGGTCATGCCCAGGTTGGCATAGTATCTGGCAAATTTGCTACCGCCCTTCACTTCCATCGTAGCATCCGTACGGTTGTTGAACTTGCGCAGGTAGTCACTGCTGTAGAAGTCCATATCCGGATAGCGGTAAGGATTCGTACCTGCAGCCGTATTGTAGATCTGCTCCTTAGAGTATTTCAGCGGCTGTGTAGGGTCATCATTGGTCATCGCCTCGTTATAGAGCGACATATACTCAGCCGCACCCAGATATTCAGGATAAGCCTTAGGTGTATAGATGCCCGTATTGACGGTGGCGGCGATGCTCAATGGCTGCACCTTACCACGCTTGGTAGTGATGAGGATTACGCCCTTGGCAGCCTTGGCACCATAGAGTACTACGGCAGAAGCGCCCTTGAGCACGGTAACCTTCTCCACCTCGGTGGCATTGACGGTGCTGGCCTCACGGGGAGCTCCATCTACGAGAACAAGTGCACCCTGTCCCCAAACATTTCCGTTATAACCACTGATGAGCGACTGAAGATCATTGAGTGCATTGGCGCTGTAGTCCTTTTTCAGCAGCTCTTCGACATTCACCTCGCTGACACCGCCCATCAGGTCGGCCTTGGAAACCTGACCGAAAGCCACGTTTACCTTGGTAGTGTCAGCCATTTCCTGGGCGCTTGCCACACCACTGGCAACTAGCATGGAAGCTAGCGCCAATGACATTCTCTTATTAAATATATTATGTTTCATAATAAATTCTCGAATTGTTTAATTATTCCCAACCAGGGTTCTGAGAGAACTCAGGATACATCTTGACATCCTTTCTCAGGAATGGGAACCAGTAATGCTTTGAAGTAAACTTACGGGTAATCAATGGCTCCTCCTTCAGGTTGAGCACGTGATTTTTCTTTGGATCGTCGTAGCGGTCAACATCCTTCTGGTCGGCTGCACGGTCGAAGTAAACAGCCATCTTCTGGGTGTAAGGAGCCTTGTCTATCAGGAGCCAGCGGCGAAGGTCGGTGAAACGGTGTCCCTCGAACGCCAACTCTACGGCACGCTCACGGCGAAGCTCGCTCATGAAACCATCCAGATTGGTAAGATACTCATCAGCAATATTATCCACATGCGCACGATTGCGGACTATGTTCACGGCATCCACGGCACTCAGATTGAATGCCTGGCTTGATTCCTTGTAACCATAACCCTGAGCCACCGACTCGGCATACATCAGATAAACATCTGCCAGACGAATCATACTCAAGAGTACGCGCATATACTTAGAACGTTCACCACCATCATCAAATTTATTACGATATGGATCACAGAACTTCTTCAGGCAATATCCCGTAAAGCAGTCCTTGGAAGGTGTTGCCGTACGATACTTTCCTCCCGTATAAAGAGAAGCATACTGCACATCTGCATCTTGTCCTGCACTCTTCACACACTTCACACCATCGTAGATGAAGAGATCGTAGAAGCGAGGGTCACGGTTCTTGAACGGATATTCCGGATCATAGCCGCTGTCGGCATCCTTCTTCGTGATGTCCTTGATAGGCTTACCGTTTGCCATACCGAAGTAATCCACATAGTTGGCTGTAGGATAAACCTTGATACCACCTGTAATAAGGCTGGTAGGACGATAGTCTGTCACCTGATTCCAGATCCAGTTTTTGTTACTTGAATTCTCGTAGAAGATAGCCTCCTTCTCACCTGGAATCTTTTCACCCTGATCATAGGTATAGAAGATGTTCATGTAATTTTCATAAGAAGACAGCTGGTAAAGTCCTGTTTCCTTGTTAATCTTCAAAGCCTCGCCGAATGCCTCTGCAGCCTTCTGGCAATACTCCTTATTATATCCGTCAACATTCTTGAAATCAGGATTCTCCTTGCTTACCTCATTCATCAGCGGTGAACCAGCCCACAGATAATTCTTACCCAGGAAGCAGAGAGCAGCAATCTTGTTAGGACGGAACTTGTTCTTACCCACAGTCTGCTTACCCACGGTAGTCTTATCCCAATCTACAGGCAGCAGCTCAACAGCCTTCTTGAAGTCTTCGGCTGCCTTATCTGCACATGCCTGATAGGTGAGGCGTGGATAGTTGAACACGGCATCAGATGGAATCAGGAAGTCGATATATGGAATACCGCCCCAATACTGCATAATCTGGAAGTGGAAGAATGCACGGAAGAAATAGAGCTGACCTGCAATCAGGTTCTTCTCTTCCTGGGTAGCATCTACCAGATTACCCAGATTTTCCAAGCCCAGGTTGGTGGCATAGATTCCCTGCCAGCACATACCCCAGAGGCGGCCCTTGGTATCGCGTTCCACATCATGATTGCCGTCCAGGTCGATACCCGAATGGAATGGAGAATACTGCACCTCGTCCCATGCCCAATAGTTTCCCTGGTCGATGGCATTAGTGAGCATACGGACCTCTGATGGTTGCCAGTATTCATCCTCACCATAGTTCCAGCAGCCATGATACCAGGATGTTGAGGCAAGACCAGGGATGTCATTGTAGCACTGCTCCAAGAAACCCTGAAAGTTGGTATAATTCTTATATGGCTCCGTTGGGGCAATATCACTGCCCGGTGCCTTGTCAAGGTAATCAGTACATGATACTGAAGAGAGAGACAGGGCTGCCGCAAACAGCAATGTATATATTTTATTAAACTTTTTCATATTTACGATTCATTTAAAATGTCAGGTCGAAACCTAAGTTAAATCTGCGTACGGTTGGATAAGCTCCATTTGCCGAGTTGCCGCTGAAGTTATTCTCACGGTCATCCGGCATATTGGTCCAGAGCAGCAGGTTGTCACCATTCAGATATACACGGAGTGAATTCAAATGCATTCGCTTCACCCAAGCACCCCTGAAGGTATAAGCTATCTCGGCATTCTTCAGGCGCAGGAAAGCTCCGTCATAGAAGTAACGGGTACCGGCATTTCCATCGTCTGCCACTGTGGTCCAGCGTGGCAAAGACAACTCTCCTCCCGGATTGGATGGCGTGAAGTAAGAACCTTCCTTGAAGGCAACGTGGGTTTCACGCTCAAAGGTTGGGAAGTTCACCTCGCGGGTAACATTGGTTACACCATAGAACTGTACCGTTACGCTCAAGCCCTTCCACTCTGCTCCCAATGTAGTACTGAAGGTATTCTCAGGAATAGAGGTGTACTGATAAGGAGCCTGGTCATCTTTTGTTATCTGACCGTCACCATTGAAGTCTGAAATAATGGCATCACCCGTATATTTCTCTGAATCATGGCTACCCCAGGTTGGTACGGCATAGAGATCATCCCAGTTGCGGATAAAACCATGATCTATATAACTATGGTTCTGACCAATGGAATAACCCGCCTTCTTCTGATAACTTGCCTGAAACTTTGCATCATCGGCAAACTTAATCTCGTTGGTAGCATGGGTCATATTGAAGTTTGCCCATGTACGCAGATTCTTGTTCCATGCTTTATTCACCTTCAGGCTCAACTCGTAACCCTTGGCATCCACCGAACCTAAATTGGCGACCGTATAGTTCATACCATAGTAAGAAGGGATGGAACGTTCGGTTAAGAGCACATCGGTACGCTTGTCGCTAAATACATCCAGCGAACCGGTAATCAGTCCGCCCAGGAATCCGAAGTCGAAACCCAGGTTGCGCTTCTCTGATGTCTCCCAACGCACGTTAGGGTTTCCGATACGGGTAAGGCGATATATAGTATAAGGTGAATCATAAGTGGCATCACCACCCAGATAGGTCTTACCGCCATAAGAATACTGGTCGGTATAGAGATAAGAGCCTCCAGTAGAATCATCACCGATGCGACCCCAGGAAGCACGTACCTTAAACATATCTACATATTTCTTGATGTTCTTCATGAATGGCTCCTCGGTGATAGTCCAACCGAGAGAGGCTGATGGGAAGAACTTGAAGCGATAGTCGGGACCAAACTTCTCAGAACCGTTGTAACAGCCGTTCAACTCGAGCATGTAGCGCATCGCATAGTTGTAGGTGGCACGGAATACCCAGTCTTCACGATAATGTTTGAAAGAAGAACCGCTGGCATATTCATTGCGGTTGAATACTGCCATAGCACCCGCTTCATGATTGCCGAACTTGCGGTTCCAGTCGAGCTGAGCCAGATAATAGAGACGGCGGAAAGTTGCATCCGTTTTTACCTTACCACCATTGATGGTCCATGCCACAGACTCATGGTAATCCACGCTCTGGTCATAGGAAACTGAGCCATCATCAGGGTTAATCCACTTCAGCTGCGGATCCATATACTGGTCGCTGATACCACGCTTCTCCTCTACCATCGTATTGTCAAGAGAAAC
>ERZ1031933.283-NODE-283-length-14389-cov-49.335426_pt1 | contig 14389 bp, 10 predicted proteins | sample MGYA00517880_ERZ1031933 | MGnify/ENA primary metagenome ERZ1031933 (study PRJEB33719, sample SAMN04261283) | wastewater metagenome | biome: rural village; feature: human; material: feces | host: Homo sapiens | place: El Salvador | collected 2014-01-14 ... | reverse complement strand
CGTAACCGTCAAAGCTTAAGTCGAGTTGACCTTGCTGCATCTTGGTTTCCTGCAGACAGAAGAAATCGGCATCGAGCTGTTTGAACTGTTGTTCAAACTCTTTACCGACACAGGCGCGCAGGCCGTTCACGTTCCACGAGATAAATTTCATCATTGTGTTTAGTGTTTAATGTTTAGTATTTCGTGTTTAATGTTAGCATCCATAAGTACAAGCTAAACATTAAACACGGAACACTATATTTAGATTCTCTTGCTTTCACCTCTCAGGAGGTTCATGAATTCCTGTCGGGTGTTGAGAGAGTTGAATACACCACTATAGTCGCTTGTTGTCGTGATGCTGTTCTGCTTTTCCACACCTCTCATCTGCATGCACATATGCTTGGCTTCTATGACTACCATCACGCCCTGAGGTTTTAGGGTTTCCTGTATGCAGTCCTTGATTTGCTGTGTGAGGCGTTCCTGCACCTGAAGACGATGGCTGTAGATGTCCACCACGCGGGCTATCTTGCTCAGTCCTGTGATGTGTCCGTTGGGGATGTATGCCACGTGAGCCTTGCCATAGAATGGCAGCATGTGGTGTTCGCACATCGAGAAGAAGTCGATGTCCTTGACGATGACCATCTGGTCGTATTTCTCGGCAAAGAGTGCGTCAGTCAGGACCTTGTGAGGGTCTTGTGTGTATCCGCGTGTAAGCACCTGCATGGCTTTGGCCACTCGCATCGGTGTCTTGACGAGTCCCTCACGCTCAGGGTCTTCGCCCAATAGTTTGAGTACTTCTTTGTAGTGTGCGGCCAGTTCGTCGAGGCCTTCGCGAAATTCTGTTTCTGGATTCATGTTGTATCTTTTGTGTGCTTAATATTGTACTGTGATTTTTCCCTTCACCAAGCAGGCTTGTCTGTAGCCCATGGCCTTTACCTTGGAAAGCATTTTCCGTGCCTCTTCGAGAGAGCGGAAGTTGCCCACGCGGCAAATCCATCTTGGTGAATAGAAATGTACGTATACAGGCTGGTCGGGATAACGCATCTTGATGGCGTTTCCTATTCGTTCTGCCTTCAGTCGGTCGTTTCGTGAGTTGCCTCCGGCATAAGCCTGTACTCTATATCCTGTCACCTTGTAGCTTCCACGCATCACTTTCTTGTGCATGTCGACTGCAGGTGTATCTGTTTCTTCGTTAGTTTTGCCCTCTGTGTTGCTGTGTTCTGCTTTCTTGGCAGTATCGGGTGTCTGTTGTTTCTTTACTGAGTCGGGAGCGGGCTTCTTGTTTTGTCCCTCTTCGTGATGCTGAGGGCTGGCCTTTTGCGACGTTTCTGTCTTCTGCTTGTCTGCCTGTGGTTTTGCAGCCTTGCCATTGACCAATTCGTCGATTTCCTTGCTCTGTTTCACGGTAACAGTTCCCTGTCCTGGGTTTCGTTGCTGCAAGTGGTCGAGATACTTCTGCGCATGAGCCATAGTGACGGTGCAGAGTGCTGCGATGAGTACGATGACGAATTGCTTCATGATGATTTTTTGATGTTGTGATAAAAAACGAAATATCAGTCATGGGGTTTCTGCGGCCCCGTATGTGATGCGAGGCAGCAGTAGCCCATGCTGACAATATGTAATGTTTCTGTTAGCTTTTCAGAAATTACTTCTTCCAAGCGTCGATGATGCCCTTGAAGTCAGCAGCCTTCAAAGAAGCGCCACCAATCAAACCACCGTCGATATTTGGCTTAGCAAAGAGCTCAGGAGCATTGCTTGCCTTGCAGCTTCCACCATAGAGGATAGATGTTTCCTCAGCAGCCTCGTTGCCATACTTCTCTGCTACGATAGAGCGGATGTAAGCCAACATTTCCTCAGCTTGGTCGGATGTGGCAGTCTTGCCTGTACCGATAGCCCAGATTGGCTCGTAAGCGAGGATGATGTTCTTCCAAGCCTCTGCGTCGAGGTGGAATACTGAGCCCTCAAGCTCTGCCTTTACAACCTCGTTCTGCTTCTCTGCCTCGCGCTCCTCGAGAGTCTCGCCGCAGCAGAAGATAACCTTCAAGCCGTTCTTCAGAGCCAACTCTACCTTCTCTTTCAAGATCTCTGCAGTCTCACCATAGTACTGGCGACGCTCTGAGTGACCGAGAATGACATACTGAGCACCTGTGCTCTTTACCATTTCTGCTGAAACTTCACCGGTGTAAGCGCCTTTCTCCTTGTCTGCGCAGTTCTCAGCGCCAAGACCTACTACCTCTGCATTCAAGACCTGAGCTACTGAAGCCAAGTGGATGAATGGAGTGCAGATAACAACGTCGCAGTTTGGCTTGTCTGCTACCAAAGCCTCGTTGATTTCCTTAGCGAGAGCTACACCATCTTGCAGGTTCATGTTCATTTTCCAGTTGCCTGCTACAATTTTCTTTCTCATTTTCTTTTCTTTTTTGTTAAAAGTTGATATTATCTTGTTAGCATTCTCTTTCTTCTTTTTCACCCATGTTGTCCAAGCCCATAGTCTGTCGGCGATGGCGAGGAGTGTGAGGGGCAGCACAAACCACATGAGCATGAGCAGTATCTTGCGTGGTATGCTGTCGGATGGCATCTTGCCCAATGCGCTTTTCTCCAAGGGCTGATTGAGTTCCTCGGGCTGTGGCAGCTTGTTGTGGCTCCATTTCTGTATGATGGTTCCATGGTGCAGGAGCATCAGTCCGGGGTTGCTTCTTATCATCGTCTTCAGGGTTGTGGCATCGGTAGTGTAGAAGGGATATTCTGCTCCTGTGATGTCCTGCCATTTGGCGATGTCCTTGTCTGAACTTGCCGTGAGACAGATGAACCGATAGCCATAGTCTTGTGCAAACTCGTATATCTGGTCTATTCTGCCGAAGTTGGAATCGTCGGCGTAAGCCAGGGTGGGCGAGATGAGCAGGAAGGTGTAACCTGTATCGTTCAGCACCTCTTGTGTAATGTCTTCACCCGTTTTGTTGTCCTGTATGCTGAAGTCGTGTATCGGTGGCACGTATCCTTCGGCTGTCTGCACGGTTTTCGAGTCGACGAAAGTCCATGTAGAGTCTGGATAGTTGTCGAGGGTGAATTCCTTTTGCTGACCGTTCTTCTCGAGTATGAATGTCGTCTCGAACTGCGGTTGTGGCGCACCTTGTGGAATCTTCATTCCCTGTGCTATGTTGGCTCCCACGTGGTAGGGACGGAAATCGAACGGGGGTAAGTCCCACAGACTCCATGCGCTGAGTGCCAAGGCGAAGATGACCGTATAGTTGATGACGATCCATTGTGCTTTCTTCGATACGAACCTCACCATGCTTGTAGGCCATTTCAGCAGCATGAGTGCTATGGCGAGCAGGATGATGTTCTTGATGAAGGTCTGTCCGTTGCTCAGTACGACTGCATCGCCGAAGCATCCGCAGTCTTTCACGGGGTTGGCGATGACTATCCACAGGGTGAGCAGGGTCATGATGCTCATCAGCGCGAGCACAATCTTTGAGACGAGGTGTCTTCTGATGGCAAACAACAGGAAGATGCCCAACGAGAACTCCAGCGCAGCCAGTAGAACTGCTCCAACGAGCAGCGTCCATTCGGGCAGTAAACTTCCTATCCCCATTGCCTGCAGGTAGTCGGCGAGTTTGTATTGTGTGCCCAATGGGTCGATGGCCTTCACGTATCCGGAGAAGATGAAGGTCGCCGCCATGAGCAGCCGCCCTATGTTGACTGCCGTGTTCCTGATGATTTGTGTTGCCTTATTCTTCATTCCTCATTTCTCAGTCGTCATTCTTTACTCTTCACTCATCTTGATGACTCCGAAAACGGCATAGTTGATGATGTCCATATAGTTGGCATCTATGCCTTCCGAAACGAGTGTGTCGCCCTGAATGTCTTCTATTTCCTTTACTCGCTGTATCTTGGTCAGGATGAAGTCGGTATAGCTGCTCACTCTCATAGAGCGCCATGCCTCATCATAGTCGTGGTTCTTTCGTGTCATGAGCTGCAGAGCCTCAAGGGCATACTTGTCGTATAGTTGCAATGCTTCGTCGGAAGTGATGTCCACCTCGTCCACATAACCTTTCTCAAGCTGTATGATGCCCACGATGCCGTAGTTGATGAGGGCGATGAATTCGGGTCGGATGCCTTCGCCCACGAGCGACTCCTTCTTTATTTCAAGTGAGCGGATGCGCTTGGCCTTGATATAAAGCTGGTCGGTAAGCGAAGAGGGACGCAGGATGCGCCATGATGCGCCGTAGTCGTGCAGTTTCTTTTGGAAAAGCGTTCTGCACTCTGTCAGGACGTCCTTAAACTGCTGCTCTGTTTTTGCTGAATCTGCCATAATATTTTCGAAAATCGCTGCAAATTTAAGCATTTCTGATGAAATAGCCAAATATATTGTATAAAAATAAGTGGCGAAACATTTTGTATTGTCTTCGATTTGCAGTAACTTTGGATAAGTTACGCTGCATCTCAACAATAAAAACAAAAAAATCCTTTTTTATTTTGTATTGTCTTCGATTTGCAGTAACTTTGGATAAGTTACGCTGCATCTCAACAATAAAAACAAAAAAATCCTTTTTTATTTTGTATTGTCTTCGATTTGCAGTAACTTTGCAGTCCGAAATTATATAGAAATGAGAAATCTATCCAATGCCGAACTGGCAAAAATACTTGATAAAGACATTTTTCATCTTATATCACAGGCAGCAGACAGCTTGGGACTGGAATGCTATGTGGTAGGCGGATATGTGAGAGACCTTTTCCTGGAACGGCCTTCCAATGATATTGACGTTGTGGTGGTGGGAAGCGGCATACAGGTGGCTTCTGCTCTTAAACAGAAACTGGGCAGGAAGGCTCATCTGTCTGTATTCCGCAACTTTGGTACTGCACAGGTGAAGTATCGTGATATAGAGGTCGAGTTTGTCGGTGCACGTAAAGAGAGTTATAATCACGATTCGCGCAAGCCCATTGTGGAGGATGGAACGCTCGAGGACGATCAGAACCGTCGTGACTTTACCATCAATGCGCTGGCTGTGTGTCTCAACAGCGAGCGCTTTGGTGAATTGGTTGATCCCTTTGATGGAGTCTATGACCTGGAAGACGGAATTGTGGCAACACCACTTGATCCAGATATTACCTTCAGCGATGATCCTTTGCGCATGATGCGTTGTGTGCGCTTCGCCACTCAGCTCAATTTTCAGATAGAGGACGAAACCTACGAGGCTCTCTCGCGAAATGCCGACCGACTGAAGATTATCAGCGGTGAGCGCATAGCCGACGAGATGAACAAGATTATGCTTTCGCCTCATCCCAGTTGTGGATTCTATTATCTCAAGGATACAGGGCTTCTGCAGCTCATCATGCCCGAACTTTGTGAACTTGACAAGGTGGAGACACGCTGCGGTCGCTCGCATAAGAACAACTATGACCATACGATGGAGGTGCTCGAAAATGTCTGCCGTCAGACTTCCAACCTATGGTTGCGCTGGGCTGCCTTGCTTCATGACATAGGTAAACCACGCAGCAAGCGGTGGGACAATCAGGCAGGCTGGACTTTCCGTAACCATAATGTCGTGGGAGCCAGAATGATTCCTTCGATGTTCCGTCGCATGAAGTTGCCCATGGATGCCAAGATGAAATATGTACAGAAACTCGTAGAGTTGCACATGCGGCCTATTGTTATTTCCGACGAGGAAGTGACCGACAGCGCTGTGCGTCGACTTCTGAACGATGCCGGCGATGATATTGATGACTTGATGACACTTTGCGAAGCCGACATTACCAGCAAAAACCAAGTGCGCAAACAGCATTTCCTGGATAATTTCCGCTTGGTGCGCGAAAAGATTGCCGACTTGAAGGTGCGCGACTACAAGCGATTGTTCCAGCCTTGTATAGATGGCAGGGAAATCATGGAAATGTTCCATTTGGGCTCCTGTCCTGAGGTGGGAGCGCTGAAGCAGACTCTCAAGGACGCTGTGCTGGACGGCAAGGTGGCCAATGAGCGTGAGCCCCTCATGGAATTGCTTATGCAGAAAGCCAAGGAGCACGGACTGATAGAGTAACTGGCTTTTACGTAAGAGATAGTTGGAAAAGAAAATTTCCACAGTTGGAAAAATAAAAAAGTAGGAAATGCCCCTTGTCTTCTGTTACTGAGCTTCGTCACCTATAAAGACCGGTGTTGGCCTTAATAGATGACCAAGCTCGGTCTTAATAGACGACCGGGATTGGCTTTAATAGATGGCAAGATTAGGCTTAATAGGCTCCTTACATGAGGAAAACTCTAAATACAAAATAATTAATGTTAAAATACACTTGGCAAATGTACAATATTGCTATAATATTAGTAATTTTGCACCGCCTTTAAAAACTCTATTGATATTTTGAGTTTTCGACATAAGGAAGTCGGATTACTTGTAAAAAGGCAATGACAATGTGCTGTAGTGGCATGTTGAATAACAGATTAATAATAATAACAATTGTATTTAAATAAATAGGTATGAAGATTAAAAACGTTTTGTTTGTTGCAGCTCTTGCAGCTCTCGCAACTTTGACATCATGTGGCGGAAGCAAGAAGGGCGGTCTGCCTAACTTCGGCGATGATGAGTTTGCTGTAGTGACTATAGGAACTACCAGCGCCGCTTTGCAGACTACTTATCCTGCTACAATTAAAGGTATTCAGGATGTAGAGGTTCGTCCGAAAGTTTCGGGTTTCATAACAAAGGTGTTTGTACATGAGGGTCAGACTGTTTCTGCAGGTCAGCCTCTTTTCTCTATCGACAGCGAGACTTATCAGGCTGCCGTTCGCTCTGCTGCAGCAGCTGTGAATACAGCGAAGGCACAGGCTAATACAGCTAAGTTGACTTACGAGAACAACAAGAAGCTCTTCGACAGCAAGATTATCGGTCAGTATGAACTTTCTACTGCAGCCAACAGCTATGCTACAGCTAAGGCTCAGGTAGCGCAGACTGAGGCGGCTTTGGCTTCAGCTCGCGAGCAGTTGACTTGGTGTACTGTTACCAGTCCTTCTGCAGGTGTTGTTGGCAGCTTGCCTTTCAAGGTAGGTGCTTTGGTAAGCGCTTCAGGTCCAGCTCTTACTACAGTTTCCAACATCAGCACCTTGGAGGTGTTCTTCTCACTCTCTGAGTCTCAGATTTTGAATATGTCTAAGACCAATGGCAGTATTCAGGCTGCCATCGCCGCATTCCCTGCAGTTAAGTTGCAGTTGGCTGACGGTTCTGTCTATAATCACCCAGGTAAGGTTGTCAAGATGAGTGGTGTCATCGATGCTGCCACTGGTTCTGTATCTCTTATCGCTCATTTCCCCAACCCAGAGAAGCTGTTGAAGAGCGGTGGCGCCGGTTCTATCATTGTTCCTAACGACAACAACAGCGCTATCGTCATACCTCAGGAGGCTTGCTCACAGGTTCAGGACAAGATCTTCGTTTACATCGTCACCAAGGACAACAAGGTGAAGTATTCTGAGATCAAGGTGAATCCACAGGATGACGGCAAGAACTATATCGTAACTTCAGGTCTTCACGTAGGCGACCGTGTAGTTGTAAAGGGCATTACCAAGTTGACTGATGGTCAGCAGATCAAGCCTATCACCGTAGAGCGTTACAACCAGAAGATAGCTGAGGCTGCCAAGATGGCTGAGTCGCAGGATAATGCACATGAGTTTGCAAAAACCATGAGCGGTAAGTAAATTATAAATAATCAACAAGAATAAAAGAATGAACGTGTGTGAATCCTGCAACGGAAGAATGCATGATACATTATAATTTATAATTTAAAACAAGATTATGACATTTACAAACTTCATAAAGCGCCCAGTGCTTTCGACGGTGGTTTCCATCTTCTTCGTCTTGCTGGGTACCATCGGCTTGATATCGCTGCCTATTGAGCAGTACCCGAATATCGCGCCGCCTACCATCTCGGTGTCTACCACCTATCAGGGTGCTGATGCTCAGACGGTATTGAATTCAGTCATCGCTCCTCTGGAGGAGAGCATCAACGGTGTGGAGAACATGACCTATATGACATCTTCTGCGTCAAACTCAGGTTATGCCAGCATCACCGTTTACTTCAAGCAGGGTTCCGACCCAGATATGGCTGCGGTCAACGTACAGAACCGTGTGTCTCAGGCGCAGTCTCTGTTGCCTGCCGAGGTTACCAGGGTGGGTGTCACCGTAACCAAGCGTCAGAGTTCTAACGTCATCATGTTCGCTCTGACTACAGACGATGGCCGTTACGACGACCAGTTTGTTACCAACTACGCCCTGATCAACGTCATTCCTCAGTTGAAGCGTATCAGTGGTGTGGGTGATGTACAGAGCCCTTCTACCCGTAACTACTCTATGCGTATCTGGTTGAAGCCGGAGAAGATGAAGGAGTTCGGACTGGTTCCTTCTGATATTTCTCAGGCTTTGGCAGAGCAGAATATCGAGGCTGCCCCTGGTAGCTTTGGTGAAAGCTCTGATATGCAGTATGAATATACCTTGCGTTACAAGGGTCGTTTGAAGACTCCAATGGAGTATGAGAACATCCTCATCAAGAGCAATACTTCCGGTCAGACGCTCCGTCTGGGCGAAGTTGCCAAGATTGAGTTGGGTGGTTTGCAGTATAATGTAAACCTGCTCAATGATGGTCAGCCTGCCGTGATGGGTATGGTTCAGCAGATTGCCGGTTCCAACGCTACCCAGATTGCAAGCGACGTGAAGAAGACGTTGGATGAACTGGAGAAGAGTTATCCTCCAGGGTTGAAGAATGTCATCCTGATGGATGTTACCGAGTTCCTTTTCGCTTCTATCGAGGAGGTTATCTTCACCTTGATCATCACCCTGGTACTGGTGTTCATCGTAGTGTATATCTTCTTGCAGGACTTCCGTTCTACGCTGATTCCTATGATTGCCGTACCTGTGGCTCTGGTCGGTACGTTCCTCTTCCTCTGGATCTTCGGATTCTCCATCAACCTGCTTACGCTGTCAGCCCTGCTGCTGGCTATTGCGATTGTGGTCGATGATGCCATCGTGGTGGTCGAGGCGGTTCACGCCAAGCTCGACCAGGGTTACAAGAGTGCCCTTACTGCATCTATCGATGCGATGAACGAAATTTCCAGCGCCATCATCTCTATTACATTGGTGATGTCTGCCGTGTTCGTTCCTGTATCATTCATCGGTGGTACTTCCGGTTACTTCTACCGTGAGTTCGGTGTAACCATGGCTGTATCTATCGTTATTTCGGCTATCAATGCGTTGACCTTGTCTCCTGCACTCTGTGCCGTGTTGCTGAAGCCACACGAGGAGGGTCACGAGAAGAAGATGTCTTTCGTCGACCGATTCCACGCTGGATTCAACTATCAGTTTGATAAGATTACCAATAAATATAAAGGTGGTGTCAAGTGGGTTATCAACCATGGCATCATCGCTGGTAGCCTCGTGGCTGTCAGTATCGTAGGTCTGGTTGCCCTGATGGGTACTACCAAGACGGGTCTGGTGCCTGATGAGGATACCGGTACTATCTTCGCTTGTATCTCTACTGCTCCTGGTACTTCTCAGGAACGTACAGCAGAGGTGGTTAAGCAGGTAGATAAGATGCTGGCTAACAACCCAGCCATCGCAACCCGTAACGCCATCATGGGTTATAGCTTTATCGGTGGTGCCGGTTCTAACCAGGGTACCATCATCGTGAAGCTGAAGCCATTCGAGGAGCGTCCGGGTGGATTCTTCCACCGTATCAAGGAGGCTTGTACCGGTGGCGGTATCGAGGCGCTGTTTGTCAACCCAATGGAATATACTTCTGTGTTGGGTATGATCTACAAGCAGACTGCTACCATCAAGGATGCACAGGTTCTTGCCTTCGCTCCACCTATGATTTCCGGTTTCTCTGTACAGAATGGTATCACCATGACCATGCAGGATAAGACCGGTGGTGACTTGAACAAGTTCTATGACAATGTGAAGAAGTTCCTGGCTGAGTTGAACAAGCGTCCTGAGATTCAGACCGCTCAGACTCAGTACAACCCTAACTACCCACAGTATATGGTAGATGTAGATGTTGCCAAGACCAAGCAGGCTGGTATCTCTCCATCTTCAGTATTGTCTGTCATGCAGGGTTACCTCGGTGGTCTCTACGCATCTAACTTCAATGCCTACGGTAAGCTCTACCGTGTGATGATTCAGGCTGGTCCTGAGAGTCGTATGCGTCCAGACGATCTGAGCAAGATTTATGTTCGTTGTGCAGATGGCACCATGTCTCCTGTAAGCGAGTTCGTGAACTTAAAGAAGGTTTATGGTCCATCTAACATCACACGATTCAACCTGTTTACCTCTATGGATGTATCTGTAACTCCTAACAGCGGTTACTCTACCGGTGACGGTATGAAGGCGATTGCTGAGGTTGCCAAGGAGACATTGCCAGAGGGTTACGGCTATGAGTACTCTGGTTTGACCCGTTCTGAGGCTGAATCAAGCAACTCTACAGGTTTGATCTTCGCACTCTGTATCGTATTCGTTTACCTGATCTTGAGTGCCCAGTACGAGAGTTACATCTTGCCATTGTCTGTAGTATTGTCTATCCCATTCGGTTTGGCAGGTTCGTTCATCTTCACCAACCTCTTCGGTCACTCTAACGATATCTACATGCAGATTTCGTTGATTATGTTGATCGGTCTGTTGGCAAAGAACGCCATCCTGATTGTGCAGTTTGCCCTTGAGCGTCGTCGTACGGGTATGGCTATTAAGTATTCTGCTATCTTAGGTGCCGGAGCCCGTCTTCGTCCTATCTTGATGACCTCTCTGGCGATGGTTATTGGTCTGCTGCCTCTGATGTTCGCTTCAGGTGTAGGCAAGAATGGTAACCAGACTTTGGGTGCTGCCGCTGTAGGTGGTATGTTGATCGGTACAATCTGTCAGATCTTCGTCGTCCCAGCTCTCTTCGCCGTCTTCGAGTGGTTGCAGGAGAAGCTTACTCCTTTGAAGTTTGAGGACGAGTTCAATGCCGAGGCTGTCTCAGAGTTGGAGCAGTATGCCAATGCTGCTCATCGCAGAAAAGGTATCGAGAAGAAGTAATAACGTTGTAACTTCAAACGAAACAATGAAAAAGAATTTAAATATTATCATATTGGGTCTCGCAGCGCTCTCATTGAGCAGCTGCAAGACTCTCTACGGAAAGTATGAGCGTCCAGATGTGAAAACTAATGGTATCGTACGCAATTCAGCTTCTGTATCTGATACGTTGGCAGTGAAGGATACTACATCATTTGCCAATATTCCTTGGCGCAGCGTTTTCACCGATCCACAGTTGCAGACTCTTATCGAGAAGGGACTTGCCAATAACGCCAATCTCCTCAATGCTGCTTTGAACGTAAAGATGGCTGAGGAGCAGTTGAAGTGTGCCAAGTTGGCTTTCATACCTTCTTTTACATTTACCCCACAGGGAACCATCTCTTCTTGGGACGGTAACAAAGCGACAAAGACCTATAGTCTGCCAGTGAATGCGTCATGGAGTGTTGACCTCTTTGGCAATCTTCTTTCACAGAAGCGCGGTGCTCAGATGGCGCTGTTGCAGATGAAGGACTACCAGGTGTCTGTACAGACGAACCTCGTTGCGAATATTGCCAATATGTACTATTCGCTCCTCATGCTCGACAAGCAGCTTGAGATAGTGAACGATATGGAAGGTCTTACCAAGGACACATGGCAAACAATGCAGTTGCTCAAGGATGCCAAGATGGGTTATCGCTCAACATCGGTGCAGGCAGCAGAGTCTAACTATTACTCTGTTCTTGCACAGAAAGCAGACCTGAAGCGACAGATTCGTGAGACAGAGAACTCGCTCAGCCTTCTTCTTGGCGAGCAGGCTCATGCCATCGCACGGGGCAAACTTGATAATCAGAGTCTTCCTGCCAACTTCTCTACAGGTGTAGGTTTGCAGTTGCTCAACAATCGGGCTGACGTACATGCAGCCGAGATGAACTTGGCGCAGTGCTTCTATGGAGTGGAGACTGCCCGCAGCAAGTTCTATCCTTCTATCACTATTTCTGGTACTGGTGCCTTTACCAACTCAGCTGGAGCTGGTATCGTAAATCCTGGAAAGTGGCTTCTCTCTGCTGTGGGTTCACTTGTTCAGCCTATCTTCCAGAATGGAAGACTCATTGCAGGACTCAAGGTGGCTAAGATGCAGTACGAGCAGGCTTACAACACTTGGCAGGATGCAGTGTTGAAGGCTGGCAGCGAAGTAAGCAATGCCCTCGTACTCTACAACTCTTCCGACGAGAAGGGAAGAATCGAGGCGCAGCAGATCGAGGTACTCAAGCAGAACGTAGAAGACACCCGTAAGTTGATGGGCGAGGCTGGTGGTTCTTATCTTGAGGTTATCCAGGCACAGTCTTCATTGCTCAATGTACAGCTCTCCAAGGTGGCTGACGACTTCTACAAGATGCAGGCTGTGGTCAACCTATACTATGCATTGGGTGGTGGAGCCAAGTAATGTTAAGTGTTAAATGTAAAATGTTAGATTATTATGGCAAGTATAATCAGTCCAAAGGCAGAGGTTTCTCCAAAGGCTAAGATAGGAGACAACTGCAAGATATATCCATTCGCCTATATTGAGGACGATGTGGTTATCGGTGACAACTGTACCATCTATCCATTCGTGAGCATCATGAATGGTACTCGCATGGGTAATAATAATAAGGTATTCCAGGCTGCCGTTATCGCTGCCCTCCCACAGGATTTCAACTATACTGGTGAAGAGAGTGAAGTAGTGATTGGCGATAACAATACTATCCGTGAGAATGTGGTTATCAACCGAGGTACCCACAAGGGTGGTAAAACAGTGCTTGGCAACAGCAACTTTCTTATGGAAGGTGCCCATATCTCTCACGATACCGTGATAGGCAACAGTTGTGTGTTCGGTTATGGAACCAAGATAGCTGGCGACTGTGTGATAGGTAATGGCGTCATCTACTCTACATCTGTAGTAGAAAATGCCAAGACCAGAGTTGGCGACTTGGCGATGATACAGGCAGGAACAACTTTCTCCAAAGATATTCCACCTTATATTATTGCGGGTGGTAAGCCTGTGAAGTATGCGGGTCCTAACAGCATTATCATGGAGGCTGCAGATATAGACGTGAAGGTTCGCAAGCATGTAGCTAATGCTTATCGACTTGTCTTCCACGGTCAGACATCTCTTTTTGATGCCATCAATCAGATCAAGGATCAGGTGCCAGACGGAGAAGAAGTGCGCAATATCATCAAGTTCCTCGAAAGTACAGAGAAAGGTGTCATCACCAAGATGTAATTTGCGAAAGTTATAATAAACGATTTTTTCTTTATACACAAAGGGAGGGTTGACCCATGGGTTGACTCTCCTTTCTTGTGTTAATGTCTATTAAACTTTCGTTTATTCGCACATTTTTTTGTTACTTTGCACCAAATTTGGAATATTATACCCTTTTGGTAAATGAGAAAGAAACAATATAAGCCCAGCAGTCACCGAGGATTGCAGGTGGTAACTCTATGTATAAGCACCGCCATGGTGCTCGTTTTGCTCGGACTGGTCATATTCTCCGTACTTATGGGAAGAAATCTCTCCTCCTATGTGAAGGAGAACCTTGTCGTGTCCGTGATGCTTGAACAGGATATGACCAATTCTGAGGTCGTTCAGATGTGCAAACAGCTGAAAGCCAAGCCTTATGTCAAGTCAATCAACTACATTTCGAAGGCGAAGGCTCTTAAGGAGGCTACTCACGATCTTGGAGTAAACCCCAGTGAGTTTGCCGGAGTCAATCCTTTCCAGCCTTCTATCGAGTTGACAGCACAGGCCGACTATGCCAACAATGACTCTCTGAAATGGGTGGCCAAGGAACTGAAGGCCTATCCACGTGTTACAGAGGTGTCTTACCAGCATGACCTGATAGAGCAGGTGAATCAAATGCTGACCAAGATAAGCGTCGGATTGCTCATCGTGGCGGCTCTCCTCACGTTTATATCTTTCTCGCTGATCAACAATACCGTAAGGCTCGGCATTTACGCCCGACGTTTCTCGATACACACGATGAAACTTGTTGGAGCCTCATGGGGATTCATCCGACGTCCCTTTGTGAATAGGGCCATACTGATTGGATTGTTGTCGGCATTGATTGCCAACGGCTTTTTGGGAGGCAGTCTTTATGCATGGTATGTGCATGAGCCAGAACTGCTCATGGTGATGGGATGGCAGGAACTTGCCATAACGGGTGGTTCAGTTTTCCTTTTTGGAGTCATCATAACTGCCATCTGTGCCAGCATCTCTGTCAACAAATTCCTCAAGATGAAGGCAGGCGACTTGTATAAGATTTAGAATATCGAACATTACACATTATTAATATATATATAATAAATGGATAAGAAGAATTTAGCATTCGGCAAAGTAAACTTCATCCTCTTGGCTG
>ERZ1031933.261-NODE-261-length-14901-cov-10.583996_pt1 | contig 14901 bp, 18 predicted proteins | sample MGYA00517880_ERZ1031933 | MGnify/ENA primary metagenome ERZ1031933 (study PRJEB33719, sample SAMN04261283) | wastewater metagenome | biome: rural village; feature: human; material: feces | host: Homo sapiens | place: El Salvador | collected 2014-01-14 ... | reverse complement strand
AGTTAATAGTATGTCCTTGCTTTCTATATCACAAATTCCCGACATTTTATATCAGCAGGGGAATTGTAGTAAATTAATCTCCCTGCTTGATATTTTGAGATAATGATAGACAAGTTCATTAAAAATCACACCTATTTTATTGTAAAGGCTGTTCTATTTCTGTTGCTTGTTTCAAGAGTGCAGAAAAATCATCACCAGCCGATATTTCCTTTAATTCCTTTTCTGCCAAGTTGAGATTTCGCAATCTTTGTAATGCTTCAAAAGCCTTTTCTTCTCCATTTGATGCTGCATAAGAATTGAAGCCCTCTATAAAGTACCGCTTGGTTACAAAGGGTGTCGTTATGCCTGCTGCATTACAGAGTGTTACGAATTTAAGCCCTCGCTCAATGTCTATTTCTATCCTTTGTGGTAGTTTTATATGCTCTCCTTTGAGTGCTTGTTTGATAGCCTTTGTTGACAGTTTTACCTTGGCAAGAATCATTGATGCAGCCGATGGGTTAAATCCTTGGCTCATTAGCATGGCAATGTTTGAAAATAAGTCGCTATGCTCTTTTGCCGTTAATGCGGCTACGCTTATTCTGTCCTTATTGTTCCAACTTGTGCCTGTTTCATTGATGTCAACCAAATAAGCACCGATATTTTCTGCGTTTCGGATGTGAACATTCGGAATGTCATATTTTTCATCTGCGGCTACAAGCCTTGCAAAAGCACAGCATCTGTGCTGACCATCAAGAATGACAAAATAATTGTCTGCTTCTTCTGCTGAAATCCTCTCGTTCTTAATGCTATAAATCTCATATCCATTATCCATTAAGAACTTAGCTTCTGCAACAATTATAGGAAATGCGTTCTCGTATTTGTCATTAGCGATGAGGCTTATAAATCCGTCCACCTTTGCCATATTTATAGGTCGGTTATTCTTAACAAAAGCAATTTTCTTAGGTGTGGCGATGGTTTTGCCCGTTGCTTCATCAACGACATTGAATGTAATGGCAGTTTCTCCAAATTGCTGTTGGATTCTTTCTGTTGCAGCCTTGGCTTCCTCATATTTTTCCTTTAGCTCACCAACAACTTTCTGTTGTTCTGCAATTACATTAGGTGAAGCACCTCTTTTTTGAAGTTGCTCTAAAGACTTCTTTTCTATGCGGAGGTTCTTTTCTGTTTCCCTGAGATAATTCTCTGTTGCTATGTCTTGTACCATATTGCTTCTTTTGTTATTTAGTTATACATTACAGTTATGTGATTTTCAATCCTTATGCGCACTTGGATTTTCAAATCACGCTGCAAAGGTATAGCTATTAGAACGTATAACAGGTGAGTAAATGATTTGTGCAGAATACTCCCTTAAAGGGGAAATACAAAAAATCCTGCCTCTCTAAAATGGAGAAACAGGATTTATATGATAGCTTGTGCAGTTTTAGAAGTCTTGGTATATAGAGGAATGTGTGTCAATTTTCGTCCCTTTGTATTGTTTGAAGAAACCTTTTAGTGTTTCTGTATCAAACTTGAAATTGTCGTTTGTAGATATATGTGTATAGTAAATGAGCTTTGATATTAGAAAATTCTTATTGATGCCTCTTTTGTGTTTACCATCAAATTGTGGATTCTGCTCAAAAAAGTATTTCAGCAATGAGGCAAAAAGCCATATCATTTTAGAATTGGATTCTGTCTTTTCATTGAAACGATTGTCAAGCATTGTTTGAAACTCTTTCTTGCTTAGACGATTGTTTTCTGTATTTTTGCTTTGTTCATAGCCTTGCTTTATCCATTTTAAAAGGTTGGAAATGATGAATTTATTACAAATATCCATGTTCCCCTTTTCTGTCTTTAAGGATAGTTTCATGTTTGAACTATCGTTTGAGTGCATTAATGCTATAAACTTTTCTATTGTTTCTTTTTCACTGTCATTATAAGTGAATCCTGTTAAGCAAATGCTATAAGCATAGTCAAAACAAAACATAATAAGTAGCCAAAACGCATCAGCATCCAGTTGCAAGCCTTTGATTATGTCTTGCAAATCGTCTGCTGCAATGTAACTGTTATATTTAAGGGGACATTCTATTTCGTCATTATTATAGCGTTCTGCAAATATATCCATAGCTTCCAATGGGTCTGTTAAATGGATGAGGCTTGGAAACATAGCGATTCCGTCAGAGGTGTAGAATGGTTCTCCCTTGCCTCTGATAATGCTGAATATATACTGAAACTGTTTCTCGTTACTACTATCTATGTGTTGCTGCATATCTTATACCTTTTTTATATAGAAACGTAATAATCGTGTGATATTGTTTATCTCTACTACAAAAAAACGCTCCACTCTGCATTATTACAAGGTGGAGCGGTGATAAGGTTTATCCAAAAACGTATTTTAGAACCTTGGCATTAGCCTTGTTCTCATTCGCAAAGTCACGCTCAATGTAGATGTCTGTTACTTTCATAGATTCATCTACGTGGTTGAGGCTTGCGTGGACGGTGTATTTGTCTATGCCAACTTTATTGAGGGCGATTGTTGCCCAAGAGTGACGAGCTGCATAGTATTCTAAATCGTTAATCTCTAAAAGTTCGCCAATCTCTTTCAAACCGTAGTTGATAGCCTTGTTAAAAGCCTTACTATTGGCATAGGTCTGATAGAAATTAAACAGGTGCTTTCCTGTCTTGTCCTTGTATTTCTCTATTAGAGGTAGGACGAAAGCAGGAACTTCAACCACCATTTTAGCCTTGTCGTTTCGCCTGTCCTTTGTCTTTGTTCTGTAATAGGTCAGTTTACCGTCTTTCAATTCTGTTGCATTGTATAAGTCGGCAGAGTTCATTCCTATAAGGCAGAACGACATAATAAAACAGTCTTTGGCAAGGTCAAATCTACAGGTGTGTTTCAATCCCTTTCCTATCTCTTTATAAGGGAGGTTGTAGATTCTTTTGATGATGCCTTTATCAAGTGCTCTCTTGCGAGTGGCTTCTTGCTTTGGAATGGAAATGCTGTCAAATGGTGAGAATGGAATAAGTATAAGTCCATTCTCCACATCGTTGTATTTGCGTTGTGCTTCCTTGTAAAGGTGGCGCAAACTGCCAAGATATAGAGAAATCATCCTGTTTGACGGTATGCGTTTCCCATTAGCTTCCAACTCTTTGATTCTTTCGTTTCTGCGTTGGTTCAGATATTTGGTGTATTTGTTGATAAACGAAACAGTAACCTCTTTTATGTTCAGTTCTTCTTTGCCCATAAAAGAAATGAGAGAATTGATAACCGTCTTATAGTTGCTTGCGCCTTTGATGGTTGCTTTGGCTATCCATTGGCGAGAGAACTGTATGAAATCAATCTCTTTGTCTTTCTGCTCTCCAAACTTTAGACGCTTGAAAATTTCATCAAGAGTGTAGCCGTTTATGTCAACTTGCATAGCATCGCATTTCTGCTGATAGCCTGTAACAAGCTGTTCAATCTCTTTGTAAATGGCAGTCCCTTTCTTGAAATTGCCTGTCTTGGTTAAGTCAGACGGTTTGATGAATAGGCTTGTTGACAGTCTTTTCACCTTTCGATTGAGCGTAAAGCGCACCTTAATATTATAAGTGCCGTCCGCTTTTTGCTCTTGTCTTTTAATCTCTGCTTTGATTGTAAGCATCTTACGCTAATTTTTATTAGTCAACAATTAGTCAACAAAATAGCATAAGGTTGATGTGCCTTTGGCTGCAAGTTGTGCGCCCCAAAGAAAGTACAGACAAATAAAAAAGTGCTAACGGCTTAAATAATAAGCGATTAGCACTATTCTAATGAGGTGGACCAGCTAGGGCTTGAACCTAGGACCTCCAGATTATGAGTCTGTTGCTCTAACCAACTGAGCTACAAGTCCAGGAATTTTTATCAAATTCGGATGCAAAGATACTAGTTTTTGGTTAAATAACCAAATATTTTCGCCATTTTTCATATAAATTAATAGGTGTGACGATGGATAAGTCAGAAAATTGCCGTATCTTTGCACCCAACATCCACATGCGTGGGCGTTCTTATTAAATAAAAGGAAAGATTTCTTTCAAGAAATGGATATAGACAAAAACAAAAGATTCGGCTTGACCGATGAACAAGTAAAGCAGAGTAGGGAACAGTATGGGCGCAATGTCCTCACCCCTCCTCATCGTACCTCTTTATGGAAACAGTATTTGGATAAGTATCGCGACCCGATTATCCAAATACTTCTCGTAGCGGCTTTCGTATCACTCATCCTCGCTTTTATCGAACATAATTTTATGGAAACCATCGGCATCTTTGTCGCTGTGTTCCTAGCCACTACCGTGGGATTTTATTTCGAGCGTGATGCCGCCAAGAAGTTTAATGTGCTGACGGCATTGAGCGAGGAGCAACCTGTGAAGGTGCGTCGAGGCGGTAAGGTGATGCAGATACCTCGCCATGACATCGTGGTGGGCGACGTGGCGCTCATCGAGGTGGGCGATGAGGTGCCTGCTGATGGTGAGTTGCTCGTTAGTACCGACTTGCAAATCAATGAATCCACACTCACGGGCGAACCTATCACAGAGAAAAATACGGAAGGCGGTGGCGATGGAGCTTATCCTCGCAACGTTATCCTTCGCTCCACGATGGTGATGAACGGACGTGGCGAATTTGTGGTGACTGCCGTTGGCGATGCAACAGAGATAGGTAAGGTGGCGCAGAAATCCACCGAGCAGACTTCTGTGAAGACACCGCTCTATGTGCAACTTGACAAGTTGGCTTCCATGATTTCCAAGGTGGGTAGCGTGGTGTCGGTGGCAGCCTTCGTCATCTTCCTCGTACATGATATTCTTACCAATCCTGCTTGGGGTGGCAAGGACTACTTCTATATGGCAGAGATTGTGCTCGACTACTTCATGATGGCAGTCACGCTCATCGTGATGGCGGTGCCAGAGGGATTGCCAATGGCGATAACCCTCTCGCTGGCTCTCAATATGCGCCGTATGTTGAAATCCAACAACCTCGTGCGCAAGCTCCATGCTTGTGAGACGATGGGAGCAGTAACCGTGATTTGTACGGATAAGACTGGTACACTGACGCAAAACCAAATGCAGGTGGATGAGCTCTTGCCAAAGGATGACAACCAGCACTTGCTCGATGTCGCCATTGCCATCAACTCTACTGCCGAACTGGACGAGGACAAGGCTATTGGCAATCCTACCGAGTCGGCACTCTTGCTTTGGTTGAAATCGCAAGATAAAGATTATCGGGAGTTGAGACACCAGGCAAAGGTGCTGAAGCAACAACCATTCTCTACCGAGAAGAAATACATGGCAACTATTGCCGAGGTAGATGGTGAGAAATACCTTCTTGTGAAGGGTGCGCCAGAAATAGTACTCGATCTCTGTGAGATGGAGGAGAGATACCGCAACCAGGCTCTTCGTGAGTTGGATGAATGGCAGCACAAGGCGATGCGAACTCTCGCTTTTGCCTATAAGAAAATGGAAGATAATCCAGTTTCAGATAAGAAGTCATCGGATGCAAAGGTTACTGATGTCAAGTCTGTCCCAACGATCGGTCAGCTTCTTTCTGCCAAGGATTTCACCCTCCAGGCTCTCGTAGCCATTACCGACCCTATCCGCAAGGATGTGCCTGCCGCCGTGAAGGAATGCCGCCATGCCGGTATCGAGGTGAAAGTGGTGACGGGTGATACTGCCGCCACTGCCATGGAAATCGGTAAGCAGATAGGGGTATTCGAGGATGAGGCTGAGAATATCGGAGCGGATGGCGATATGACTTCGCTCGACCAGCAGATGATTACAGGTGAACAATGGGAGGCACTCTCCGATGAGGAGGCATACAAGCGTGCCAAGGATATCAGGGTGATGAGCCGTGCTCGTCCTACCGACAAGCAGCGTCTTGTGGCTATGCTTCAGAAGCATGGTGAGGTAGTAGCCGTAACTGGCGATGGCACCAATGATGCGCCTGCCCTCCATTATGCCCATGTCGGTTTGTCGTTGGGCTCGGGTACTTCCGTGGCAAAGGAGGCTTCGGATATGACCTTGCTCGACGACTCCTTCAAGAGCATTGCCAATGCCGTGATGTGGGGACGCTCGCTCTATCGCAACTTGCAGCGATTCCTCTTCTTCCAGTTGGTGGTCAATGTGGCAGCCTTGCTTCTTGTATTGGGTGGTTCTATCATCGGCACCGAGATGCCACTTACGGTGACACAGATACTTTGGGTCAACCTCATCATGGATACTTTTGCCGCCCTCGCCCTCGCCTCATTGCCTCCATCGCATGAGGTGATGAACGATAAGCCACGCAAGGCTACCGACTTCATCATCAACAAGGGTATGGCTTTCGGCATTCTCTTCTGTGGCATCGCCTTCTTCATCGTGATGTTTGCCATGCTCATTTACTGTGAGCGAAGAGGCAAGGGAGGTGTGGATGTGCATGAGTTGACCGTCTTCTTCACTACTTTCGTGATGATACAGTTCTGGAATCTCTTCAATGCCAAGTCGTTGGGTAGCAATCGCACTGCCTTCCGCCACTTCTTGAAAGACAAAGGTATGATATTGGTGCTTGCCTTGGTGCTCGTCGGGCAGTGGCTCATCGTCACCTTCGGAGGCGAGATGTTCCGTACCGTTCCATTATCGCTTACGGAGTGGCTGGTCATCATCGGTGCTACATCTATCATTCTTTGGGTAGGTGAGATATGGCGAGCTTTCAAGCGTCTCTTGGCTAAAAGAAAGAATTGAAAAGGGAAAAATAAAAAAGTAAAGAGAAGTTAGGAGGAAGTTAAGGGACAATAGTTTGAATGACAATGAAAACAGTATATTACAATGAACAAGTGCAACTGGAACCTTGCGTTGCCACCATCGGCTTCTTCGATGGTGTGCATCGTGGGCATCAGTTCTTGATACAGCATCTAGTGAATACAGCACGTAAGGATGGTTTGGCTTCTACGGTGATTACCTTCGACCAGCATCCTCGCAAGGTGTTGCAGAGCGATTATCAGCCAGAGATGTTGAGCACCCTGGAGTCTAAGTTGCTTCTCTTGTCGAAGACGGAGATAGACAATGCCGTTGTCTTGCCTTTCAGCAAGGGGATGGCGAAGATGTCAGCTCGTGACTTCATGCGGCAGGTACTCCACGACCATCTTCATGTGAAGAAACTCTTCATCGGCTATGACCATCGCTTCGGACACAATCGGGAGGAAACTTTCGATGACTATGTGCGCTATGGCAAGGAGATGGGCATGGAGGTCATCAAGAACGAGGCGTTCCAAATAGATGGAGTCAACATCTCTTCGTCGGTGATTCGTTCTCTCTTGAAGGAAGGGGAGGTAGAACTTGCCAACCAAGCTCTCGGCTATCCTTATACTATCATCGGAAAGGTGGTGAATGGCTATCATGAGGGCCGCAAATTGGGATTCCCTACAGCCAACCTCGACCTCTCCCATTTCGGACAGATGATTCCTGAGTCGGGCGTTTATGCCGTCAAGGTTCGTATGGAGAACTCGATGGTTTGGAAGCATGGCATGATGAATGTCGGTACTCGTCCAACCTTTGATGGCAAGCGCATCACGCTCGAAACACACATTTTCAATTTTGATGGCGACATCTATGACCAACTCTTGCTGGTGAGCTTCGTGAAGCGCATCCGTGGTGAACAGAAGTTTGATAGTCCAGAGGAACTAGCTGCTCAACTCAAGGAAGATGAGCAAACCATCATGGAGATATTTGAAGAAGAAAAAGAAAAATAATGCCGATAGGAAAGGCAAAAATAAGTAGATATGGCAAAGATTAGTTTAAAGAAAGGCATATTGGATGTAGTATTATACATCATCGTTTTTATAGTAGCACAGTTGGTGGTCTTGTATGCTGGTGCCGGCATTTGGGCGGCAGTGAAGCATGAGGGCTTTCAAGCTACATTACAGGCTGTGAAGACTGGTGGCAACCCAGCCTTGTTGGCTATCACCACGGTCTTTAGTAGCATCATCACTCTCATTGTCTTCCTCAAGGCGAAGTGGGTGGTGCTCACCCGTGATTACTTGTTGTCGAAGCCTTGGTTCACGCTCTTATGGGTGGCACTGTTTACCCTTGGAGCCATCATTCCATTGGAGTTCCTTTATGAGCATTTGGGATTGGAAATGGATGAAAACACTGGTAAACTCTTCGAGGGTTTGATGAAAGAACCTTGGGGCTATGTGGCAGTGGGCATTTTGGTACCATTGACCGAGGAGATTGTTTTCCGTGGTGCCATCCTTCGTAGCTTGTTGGATATGATGAGCAAGAAGAACCATTGGGTAGCCATTATGATTTCTGCAGCGATGTTCGGCTTGGCACATGGCAATACCGCTCAGTTTGTCAACGCCTTGTTGATGGGGTTGCTTTTAGGTTGGATGTATTACCGTACCAAGAGCTTGGTACCTGGCATCTTGATGCATTGGGTCAACAATACCATGGCTTATATCCTGGCGAACCTTGTGCCTCAGAGCGATGGCAAACTGATCGACCTCTTCGGTGGAAATGAGCAGACGGTTTATTATGCCGTCGGTTTCTCGCTCTGCATCTTGATACCAAGTTTCATCCAAATGATCATGAGATTGAAAAAGGCATAAGTGCGATTTTTATATCTAGCGTGTCACTCTAAACCAATCGGCGTCTATCCATCCTCGATTGTCCTTGGTGTTCTTGCGCTCACTGACGAATCCCATCTTGGCACCAATCCATTTTCCTTGGCGCATGGTGAAGAGGTCGCCTGCGTTCTTGAAGTGCTTGCCATCCATGCTATAGGCAAACTGGCATTTCCCATCTTTCACCTTCATCTGAAGGTAAATGTCTAGATAGATGGCAGGAGCGTATTCCATCGTGTCTCTAAAGGTAGGTTGAAGAGTAGCTAGGGTTTTCTCGGTCTCAACACCTCCCTTGTCGGCTCCCTTGCAGTAAAGTTGCTGGAGCAAGAACTTGTCGCCCATTCTGCGTGCCACCAAAGCTTGGTAATCCATTCCCATCATGATGATACCTCCATATTGGTCATCTCCTTTGGAAGCGACACGTATCTTGGTGGTCACCTTGAATTCCTTGGCTGGAGTCTTTTGGAGCAAGAGGTTTCCTGCTTCCCAAAGGCTCTTGAATGGTACAGCCTCTCCGTCTTTAGTAGGGTGAGAGAGGTCGGCGTTGTAGAGACGCAGACAACCGCTATTGGTAGGCATACCCCAAAGTTGGTTGTAGTTGGCATGCCATTGCCATTGCAAGCCTAGCTCTGTGTCGTTAAACTCATCAGACTCTTGTGGGTTGACCTTGGTGTGAGAACTTGATTTTGGCATCCGATAGGTAACATAAGGTTCGCCGCATCCGTCGCCATCCTTGTCATTGCCCATCACAGGCCATCCGCTCTTCCAATTGACTGGCTGAAGAAAAACCACACGACCATAGGCATACTGGTCGTTGAAATGCAAAAACCAATCTTCGCCTTGTGCCGTATGTACCCAACCGCCTTGGTGAGGACCATTTACTTGGGTTTTGCCTTGCGCCATGACAATCTTCGACTCGTATGGACCATACACATTCTTGCTGCGCATGGCGAGTTGCCAACCATGTTGTACGCCACCGGCAGGACACATAATCCAGTAGTAACCATCTCGCTTGTAAAACTTTGGACCTTCAGTAGTATGATTCTCCTGTCCGCCATCAAATACGATGCGAGGCTTGCCAATCGCCTTGGTGCCATCTGCAGAAAGCTCACGAACGGTGAGGACGGAGTTGAAGCCAGAACGGCTTCCAGCCCAGCCATTTACGAGATAGCATCTACCATCTTCGTCCCAGAGAGGGCAAGTATCTATCATGCCTTTGCCTGCCAAGACACATACAGGCTTTTCCCATTCTCCACGAGGATCCTTGGTCTTCACCATGAAGATGCCATAGTCTGGATCTCCCCAATAGATGTAAAACTCGCCATTGTGGTAGCGGATGGAAGGTGCCCATACTCCTTTGCCATGCTGAGGTTGGTCGAAAACTTCCTTAGGTTCTTGCTCTTGTAGGGCATAGCCGATAATCTCCCAGTTGACTAAATCCTTGCTATGAAGGATAGGCAGACCAGGGATGCAGTTGAAGGAACTTGCTGTGAGATAGTAATCATCGCCAACAGCCACTACGTCAGGGTCGCTATAGTCAGCGTAGATGACGGGATTGGTATAAGTGCCATTGCCATTGTCTGGGTTCCACACCTTTGAATGATACTGGGCATGGAGAACTAGCGGCATTGACCATAGGATGCTCGCAAAGAGCAAGGATGTAAGTTTTTTGTTCATTTTAATAGAATTATGTTTCTGATAAAACGTATTTATACTACTATTATTATAAGTACGAATCATTTATTGCTTTTACTTAAGAATCATAAATGTATCTCTTCGTAAGAGATACTGAAAAACTATGAATTTTCAATCAATCAGCTACTTAACAAGTTTTACACTAAGTCTTTGTAATAGTAAAGTAGGAAAAAGTAGAAGGAGACTATAAGTTTTAACGTTCATAATTTGCTTTGTTTCAATTATTTTTTGTAACTTTGTCCCAAATTTCTCTATCTCTTACGAAGAGATTTAGAGGAAAATCATCGAAACCGACTTACAGATCAGTTTGAAGATGAATGACAAAAATATCGACAATTTCGTAGCGGCTCCTATTGCAGGGGACGACGGCGAAGCCGTGGAAAAAACTTCCGTAGAGAGTTTGGCGAACCCCGAAGAAATCCTTGAAAAACCTGTTGATTCTGGTTGGTTTGTAGCCGTGGTAAGATGTAACTGCGAGAGGAAGATAGCGGCATCCATTGAGCTTGATTTCTCCAAAAATAAAACTTGGCTTGAGCTATGGGTTCCCCTGCAGAAGATAGTTTATATAGAGAAGCGAAGCAACAAGAGAAGAACCAAGGAGAAGCCTTTCCTTCCCACATATATTTTCTGTCGTGTCAGCAAGAAACATCTCAATGACATCCGTTTCCGTTCCGATGTATATAAGATGCTTACCATGCCTGGACAGCGTGAGATATATCAAGTTCCTGACAAGGAATTGGATGATTATCGCCGTTTGGTGGAGAATCCTGATATTCCTGCGGTTGCTTACATGGGTCCTTTGAAGAAGGGACAGAAGGTGAAAATCACCGAAGGAAAACTGAAAGGACTGGAAGCATACGTGCAGCGTATTTCAGGAAAGAAGGCTCTCATCGGCAACGAAATTCGATATGTCAGTGGCGCTACGATTGAAATTAATCGAGCATTCTTGGAACTCGTCACCGATGAATAATTTCATAAAGTGTTAAATCAGATGAAACCCTTGGCGGTTTTGAGGAAAAAGCATATCTTTGCAATCTAATTACTTTAAAGGAAGGAATGAGTATGAATACAATAACGCTAGATAATGGTATTTATAATAGTGTCGCTGCTTATGCACGCCTTCATAACATGAGTGTGTCTGAGGCGGTGAAAACTGGAATGCAAGTTTTCTTGGAAATTATTGGGAAAAATAATGTAGCAGCTTCTCGACCAAAGTACTATATCAATCCAAAGGTCAAGGCTTTGGAGATGGGATCTCAATGCCCAGATGATTTATCTCTTGATTATAAGAAAGAACAGGCTGAAATATTAGAGGAGAGGTACTTATGAAATTATTTTTGGATACCAATGTATTAATCGATTTCATATTGGAAAGACCTACATTTTATCTTCCAACGGCAATGATTGTCTCTTTTGCCGTAGAGGGAGTGTGTGCTGGCTAATAAGATAGCTTAAAATTGTATAAATAATAACAGGAAAGAAACAGAGATACAAGAAATAGTCGTATATTTGCAAAATAAATATAATGATTATGACAACGTTGACATTGCAAGTAGAAAATCCTTCCATTTTGGCGCAGCTTAAAGATGCGCTCAAGGCGTTTCGTGGAGTTAAAATAATTGATTCCGTGAATAATGCTTATTCTTCTGTTAAGGCGCAGGAGGAAATTCCTAATGCTATAACGTTGGCTGCCATGAAGGAAATTGAGAATGGTAAGGATGCTGGTCCAGTCTGCATGGACAATTTGGAAAGTTTTATAGCCTCAATGCAATAATGTCATGAAAGAACTTCGTAAGTCTTCACAGTTTAAGAAAGATTTCAAACGTTTTAGCAAAGACCTTGCTAAAGTGGAGAAACTTTTTGCTATTGTGAATAAACTATTGAATGGCGAGGACATTCCAGAAGAAAACAATCCACATCCATTGAAAGGAGAATGGAAGAATTTTATGGAATGCCATATTGAAGACGATTGGCTGTTGATTTGGTTTGATAAGGAAAAGGATATTGTCAAGCTAGTTCGTTTGGGCTCCCATTCTGAATTGTTTGGAAAGGGAAGAAAACGATAATAGCTTCTGTCATATCCACTAAACAAAAATATTTTTTTGAAGTGACTTATATATGTCATTATTAGAGCGTATATATGTCATTATTAGAGCGTAAGTCTTTTGTAGAGGACATCCTTACCCACATGAAAGATGGGGATAAGGACTATCGTTCTATGCTTCCATGTTACTATAAAGAAAAAAACGAAGAGGTGAAGGAGTGCGCTTAGGTAATCTTTTACCCTAAAAACGATAATGAAATCACTTTTTTCAAAAAACTTATATGTGTAACTGCTTGTAAAATAGTGGGGACGCTGTAATGATGATATACAATATTCTGTTAAACAAATACAGGGCAAACTCTCAATAGAAGTGTTAAATCAGATAAAACCCTTGGTGGTTTCAATGAAAAAACATATCTTTGCAGTAAAAGTTTAAATAATATAATAAGTTAAGAATATGGCTACAGCAACATATACATTGAATGTCCCAACTAATGATGTGAGCCTATTTAATGCACTCATCAAGAAGTTTGGGTGGATTGCAACAAGGCAGAAAACCTTAAAGGCAAACCATCTAGATAAGGCATTGGAGGCAGCAGAGAAAGAGCAGCTTTTTGAGACCAATGATTTAGATGTTTTAATGAAAAGCCTCGTTGAATGATGAAATACACAGTCAAGTATTCAACCTTGTTTAAAAAGTCATTCAAAAAGTGTATGAAGCGGGGTTGTGATAGTGAAGAGTTTAAAACTATCATTTCTATTTTAGGAGAGACGGGAACTCTTCCCCCAAAATATAAATTGCATCCTTTGAAAGGAAATTATAAAGGGTGCTTGGAATGTCATATCAATCCAAATTGGTTGTTGGTATGGAAGCAAAATGACAAAGAGCTAATATTGCTGCTTGTTGATATAGGAACTCATCAAGATATTTTTGGCTGGTGATAATTTATTGGTAAACAGTCACTTTAGACCGTATTGCATACCTCTATAAAAATAGTTACCTTTGCTCCCAGATTTTAAATTTGGGACAAAATGAATATAAACGAAGAAGGCAAGTACTATGCCTCAATGGTTCGCAAGTTCCGAACCGAGTACAAGAGCAAAAACCTCCATGGTTTTTGCAAAGATCAAAAAGTAAGCTATACCAAGATGCTTCATTGTTTACGTAATGATTCTTATCGTAAGCCAACAGGTGAGCCTGTTCCTTCTGTAGGGGAATCAGGTCTGCATCCATTGGTTGTAGAAACAGAAGACAATGCAGTTTTGGAAACAAGCAATCTGCCAGTAGCGTCATATGATGACATGACAAAATCAGCTTTGGTCTCATTGATTAAAGAAATGGAGGGTAAACCACCAATACAGCGTAAGGTGGCTTGAATGAAAAATACTATTTTTGCAACCGTTTTAAAATTCACATAAAATGGAAAGCAAAGAATATTTTGAAAAGGTGATGCAAGACTACAACCAGAACCGAAAGGGGCGTAGTCTGCGTAAGTATTGCAAAGATGAAACTGTTGATTATGACAGGCTCATCCAGTACAAGAAGAACTATCCTTTACAGGAGAAACAGCAGGAACCATCGCAAGATGCTTTCATACCTATTACTATAAAGGATGTTGCTCCAAAGCCAACAACCTGGCAAGTGGAGACCTTAATTCTGAAATCTCCTGATGGAGAGCAGATAGAGATAAAGAGTAACAGTTTGTTTGTCGTGGCAGAATTGCTGCATAAAATGTCGCAGCCATGATAAACTTTGATATTGATAATGTCAACGTCAGTTCAGACAAAAATAAGAATATGAATATACAAGATAAAATATCAGCATTGGAGGCAGAGATAGCTGCCGCCGATGCCCGTATAGCTAATGCAAATGCTCAAATAGCCGCTGCAAATCAGAGAGCATCCGAAAATAGCGTCCGTGCCTCTAAAGCAGAGGCAGAGATACTAAAGTTGCTTTCGAGTCCAAACTTTCCAAAAGACAAGAAACAGCAAATTCTATCGAAAATGCGAGCTTTTGGAAGTAAAGTTTGATATGGCTTAACAGTTATACAATTATGGCAAATGAGAAATATAAAACTCGTGTTGGCATCAATGTGATAGAGAAAGTGATTTCGTTGAAAGAACAAGATCAAGAGTTCTTGACGAATAAAACCATCTTGTCTTATCTTGGTGGTGTAAGCAGAGATTTTATAAGAGATCTGCGAGAAAGTGGTGAACTTCCATATTATAAGATTCGTAATACCATATTTTATAAAATCTCTGATGTCAGAAAAATGGTAGAGAAGCACCGAATTTGATAATGAAATAAGCCTATTGTCATGCGGTCCCATCCCGCACAACCCCTCTGACGAGACCTCTGATGGTCTGTCAACCTTATAGCGAAGCGGTTAAGAGCGACGGGGAGGAGCGGTTTCCTCTTTTTCCCTGAGGGGGAGAAGACCGATATAAGAAGTGAAGCCTTCTTTAATGGTAAGGAAGGATGGGTAGTTTTTCGAACGTAAATCACCATTAGCCCGTATGGCGATTCCTATATAATATATTACCTTTGCATCCGTAATCAAAACAGTTTGATAATGGAAA
>ERZ1031933.254-NODE-254-length-14979-cov-19.058898_pt1 | contig 14979 bp, 11 predicted proteins | sample MGYA00517880_ERZ1031933 | MGnify/ENA primary metagenome ERZ1031933 (study PRJEB33719, sample SAMN04261283) | wastewater metagenome | biome: rural village; feature: human; material: feces | host: Homo sapiens | place: El Salvador | collected 2014-01-14 ... | reverse complement strand
AAATTAAGATTATTAGTAACATACTTTGTAAATCCAAAGCTATTCGTACAAAAAGCCAACAACAATGCTATAACAAAATACAAAAAATTCTTATTCATAACTATAAAGATTGTAGATAATATTTACCTTGTAAAAAATCATTAACTTTCACCGTTTGAACTTCTGGTACAAAGACATAACGATAACATTTATGCTCTTCAAGACTCACAATTTTGATTGCCACACTAAAGTCTGGTTTCACAGCTATATCAGAATAGTTGTCCTGGAAACCATATATAGGTTTTACTCCCATAGATTCTTCAAATAGTCCTCTTTCTGAATCATTGAACTTCCAACCTTGTAACTTCAAGTTTTCCTGTACAGGAGTTACACCATTAATGTCACCTTGCTTACCATTTCCTGTAAGAGAGCAAGAAGACAATAATGACAAAATGAATATAGAGTACAAAAACTTTTTCTTCATGTTATAAGAATTCTCGATAAATCACTAAAACCAATATTAACACTGCCATGATGTGACTCACCAAACACCAAGCCTTAAGATTATTTATATCCATCAACAAAAAGAGGGAATACAAACCACAACTCAATTGGCACCAAGATACCAACTGACTCAAAGTATGTCTCGGCACGTTCATGCAATCCCCAAAACTCATAGCAAGAAATACCGATTGACAACACTCCTGCTACAGCAGAATGATAATGATAGGGGCGCCAAACTTCTCTAAGAAATGTTTCCTTTCTCTGGCAGTGTCAAGTTATTAGCACCATGTTTATTACAGCATTCTAACAATTGAGCATCAGTTAAGCCTGTGTAATGATGTCTTTGTTCCATATTTTCAAAACAAATTTAAACATTAAAAATAATTTGGACAGAGGGCTCAGTATTACCCTTCTGTCCAAATATGTCATTTTAATGTCTGTATCCGTTACGATACATTTCATTCACACGCTTCTGAACAGCCTTGTAATCAGAGCCCAATTTTGATTTTCTTTCGGCTCCATTGCCATAAATGCCTTCCCAAACCTGCTTTGCCTTTTCTTCTACCGTATTTTCGGTTGAAGCATTTGTTGAAATAGGCTCATTTGAAACGCTGTTTGGTTCAGGTTTTGCTTCCGTTTCAGAGCTACCTTCACTAACAGTCGACTGTGGTTGTCCACTTTCTGAATTTGTAGTTTCAACAGTTGAAGTTGTATCAGTCTTCTCTTTTTCTGTAGAATCTGAAACTACTGTATTAGTAGGCTCTTCTACTGTATTTTCATTAGAGCCACAACTTCTATAAGCAACAAACGCTACTATAGCTAAGACTACAATAGCAACAAGAGCAAGCATCTTATTCTTGCTACCATTTGAATTGTCGCCACCTGCTGTAACTCGTGGTTTCGCATCAGCAGATTTACCTCCAGAAACCTCAGCAACTACTGGAGCTTCTTCCTTTTCTATATCGAAATGCCTCTCCACATGCTTTTCCATATTGAAGTTGCGAGTCGACTTTCTTTGTTTTTTATTATCAACCATAACTGTTACTCCTTTAATTATTAACTAGCATAGATGTCTATGAGGGTTTCCAAGCCACCAACATGTCCTACGCCGACAGCCTCAAACTCCCAATCGCCATCTTCATTCACAACAAGTTTTGCTACAGACAAAGCCGTCTCTTCCGTGAAAGCCTCATTCAGTTCATATCGGCAGAGTTCCTCATCGTTCTTGGCATTAACCACACTGATAAAAGCATCTTTAACATCGCCAAAAGTCATTCCTTCATCATGTATTGACACAACAAAGACAATTTCACAAACACTTGGATCAACTTTGTCCAAATCCACATCAATCTGTTCCCCTGAGCCGCCATTACGATCATCAAGAGAACCTAGAACTGCTCCATCACTTGACATTGGACGTGTTTCGGCCATCCACTTACGCTTGTTACCAAACACCGCACGGTCAAATGGTTGCTCACGATTCTCTGAGTTATAGAACACGAAGCCTGCATCATCAAGTATCACGCCCTCATCTCCACAAAGAAAAGTTGAAGCATCAAGGTCGGCATCGGAATTCCAATCCAATACCACCTTGATTTTACTCAACCCTTCCGATTTGGCTATTTTAAAACGTTCTCCTTTTGACAAATTAAATCTTCCCATAGTCGTAATCGTTTGAAAATTTATTATGCATAAATATCAATGAGAGTCTGCATGCCACCATCGTGACCTTCACCTACGGCTTCAAATTCCCATTCACCCTCATCATTACAAACTAGCTTAGCTGCTTCAACTGCAGTCTCTGTGGAGAAATTTTCCTTAAGATTATACTTACAAAGCTCCTCACCAGTCTCCTCATTAGAAATGGTAATAGAAGGCTCACGAACTGCCCCAAAGGTCACTCCATCTTTGTCCCCATGATAGATTGTAACACAGAAGATGATTTCTTGAACTTTTGGACTCACCTTAGAAAGATCCACATGCATAGTCTCACCAGCCTCATCACCTTCCTCATCATCGCCAAGGTCATCTAGAGAGCCAAGGACAGAACCATCTGCAGAAACAGGAACTGTAACAGAACGCCAATGAACTTTATTACCATGAACAGCCTTATTGAAAGGCTCAAGCTCACCAGTCTCAGAATTAGCACGATGATTAGAATTGTAGAATACAAAGTCTGCATCATCCATTATCATGCCATCTGTGCCTACAAGAAAAGCGGATGCATCCAAGTCTGCACCTGATTTCCAATTAAGGTCAATCTGTACCTTCTCCAATCCCTCACTCTTGTCAAGCGCAAAGCGCTCACCTTTCTCAATTTGAAATCTAGCCATAATCTTACGATTTTAATTGTTAATTATATTGTTTGATATTGTTCTATTAATTGCTCTATCTCCAACGTGGACAAGCCATACTGACGATAAAGAGCCATACCATTTTCCAACTCTCGGATAGCATTCTGCTTACTTGTCATATTACGACTACGACGAACGGAATCGATTCCACTAACATACGATGCAATATTGCGCTTTGCTCTTATCAATTTAGAACAAGCCTGCGCCATCTCAGAATTACCTTCCTCTGATGCAAATTTACGCTTTGCTTCTGCAAATAATCCCTTTTGTAGTAGCTTCTCTGCTTCCGACATTTTCTTTTTAACAGGTTCAACCTCTTTTCTCTTTGCGACATCTTTTTCCAAGCAATATTCCTTTCTTATGTCTGCCAAAGCTGTATCAAACTCATGGATGTCATCACGATGCAACCGTGCTTCCAATTTATCTAATGCTATTCTAGCATCATCCTTTCTACCTGTTCGAGCTAAAGCTTTTATGTCAGCTGTCTCTCTATGAAATTCTCGCCGTATTTTTTTCATATCAACGACTGGAACTTTCTTTGGAGAATCAGAAACAGACTGGGGAACAGAAGTTATCTTTTCTTTCCTTTCAGAAGTCTTTTTCTCATTCCTTTTCAGGCCACCCATCGTTTCTGCCAACCGACTCAGTTCCTCATCCCATTCTATAAAGCCTTTTTGAGCGATCCATCCTTTCAGTTGATCATAAACTGCATAAGCACCCTTCATGTCATCTACACGAAGTTTTGCGTTTATATCAGCCTTCATAACACGAACCTTTCTTTTGTCAGCCGAAGTTGGAACTGGCACATCTTCCACAGGTAATTCTGAATCTACAGTAGTTGCTTTTGAATCTACAGGTATATCCTTAGGAGTCGAAGCAAACAAATTACTTACCTGATAATCTGCCTTTCTCACCAAACCGAGCAATCGGTCTAGCATCAAGTTCTTCTCTTTATCTGTTACCTTTTTAGCAGGATAAGCCAATGGCATCTGACCAAAGATATTCTCAAAATAGTCTGTAGCAGCTTTTCCCACCAAAATAACTTGGCATTGACTTACATTCAAGCCATTATGATTCAACGCCTCATTCAAATGATGAGAAACCAATCTAGTAGCCTCACCTATAGCAGACATATCCAAGTCATCACGAGACAGACAATAATCTTGCATTGAGCCATCGCTCATACACAATTCTTCATTAACCATCCTCACATTACTATTGAGAAATCGCAATGCTGCTTCTCGCAATATATCTTCCTCCGGTTCACGAGGCTGATAGTTATAACTATAAAGTCCTGCCCAAATCAAATCCTTTGCCTGTTTCAATCTTGGGTCGCTTCCCTGCCCTTCTATTCTAATGGAATCCATCAGCGATTCCTTCGTTTCAGCATCATAAAATTGCAAAAGCAAGTCATTCTTATCTACCGAAACCATAATAGCAACCTTTGCCCTTTGTTTTTCAGGAATAGTTCCCATGACTACTGGCAACAAGAGCTGATGGTAACTTATTGAGCACATATTCTGAAAGCCCCCTTTTTCAAATGGACTACTGATAAAGAGTTTTTTATCCGTATCCAGTTCTGGAGCAAAAAGGAACACCAACGGCAACTTTGACACATTACTATCTATATTCCCAACCACTCCATAAAAACAGTTTTGCAAGATTTTATTGATATAATGCTTGATGGCATAGAATGGCAATTTATTGAGTTGCTCATCACGACCTGCAAAACGGAAAGTCCTCATTTCCTTGCAAGTATCGAAAATGTTAGCAAAAGCATTGGGTGCAAGTTTTTGGGTTGCAGATTCCAATGCACTCTTGCCTATCACAAACTCATTGCCTACACATTCTATGGCAAAAGGCATCTCGCCTCCGCCATCCTGCATAAAATCGACAAAGCGATTGTCGCCATCCATGCGGTTATAGCGGAAGGAGATACCATTACGAGATATAGTTACCAATATGCAATAATTCACTTTCTTCAGTTTTTATCTGTTTTCAACTCTTAAATATGTCCATCAAGAACTCATCATAGAATTTCATACCTTCGAGAATGATGATAGGAGCCACATAGTCAAACTTTGCTTGACGACGAGCTTTCTGCACTTCTGGAAGATTCTGGATATAAGTATTGATATTCGCCATCGACATGATGCCATTCATCATCTTGGACAAATCCACCATATCCTTTCCGAAAAGACCATTCACATACTTATAGAAGATACCAGAGAAATTGTAGAAACACATCTTGTTCTTATCCAAGGCTTCTGGTGATTTGAAACAAACACCTATACTCTCCATAAAGTCTGAAGACAGACTATCCGCAAAGGTCAACTCTTCTTCCTTGCCTGTACTACTATTATAAAGAGTGAAGCCATTTTCTCCTACAATCTCGATAACCTTATCCGAGATTTGCAATGGACTTGCAATGGTCTTTGCCAATCCCTTAGATACCTCAAACTTGACATCATTTGCTTGTTTCGTCTGAATGTCTATATTTGGCCAACCACCGAGATTTGACTTGACGGTTTCCACACCACCCATACCCATACAGAACATCTCCATATAGTATTTCTGCGCTACATTCTTATTAATGGTATATAACCACTCGAAGATACGAGAGCCCTTACCTGCAAAAATAATCTTCACTTTGGGTTTCCAATCATTCTTGAACATAGACAATTCATCTGACTGACGAGCTTCCTTTATCAACTTTATAGCCAACTGTCCTGCATAGTAGGTAATAAGACCTGTTACATACATATCCACACAGAACAAAGGACGGCATTCTGTTGATAGAATCTGATAGAACTCCGTAAGTTGCTTTGTATCCAATTGGTCAACCACTTGCTCGAAATAATATGGAGCTGTCGCTGCAGAATAGAGTTTCGGTCCATCATTAAATCCAAGCAATTTCAAGTTGTTGCGATGGCAGACATTTGTCAAAGCCTTCTCAAACTGCGACTCCATAGATTTCGTTGCCGCAGATATTCTCTGGGCTGCAAAACGAATGGAGTTCTGTTTCAGCATTTTACTTGCCTCATTGTCCTTGCAAATAACCGATATATCCGTCGTGCTTCCACCAACATCAAAACAGAAAGTTAGCTCATTGGTACTATTGATGTTGTATGATAGGAAGTTAGCCACAGCGCAAGCTTCCGTCATAGCTTTACTAGTGTCAATATCCTTGAACTCAAACTTGAATGGCTCACGATGAGGAACAAGTGGTTTCTGCTCTTTTCTCGTTTGCTTAGCCGAGGATGAATCAAAAGGATTATCACTATCATCAAACGCACTTGCAGAATTTGAGAAAGAATTCGTTTCGTCCTGTGAAGATTCCAAGGCATCCATAGAACCAAAAGGATCACCGCCAAACGGATCTCCTGCCCCAAATGGATTATCACTATCAAAACCATCGTTTGACATTGTGTTTGAAGTACCTTCATTTATGCCAAATCCACTTACTCCCATCTCAATGTTCAAACCAGGAACCGTTGAAACTGACAAAGAAACAGGAGTTTCCTGTGCATCAACAACAGGAGAAACGTGCTCCAAAGATTGCCAAATCTGATTATATTGCAACATCAAATTATAGCCCATCGCCGAAGGATATGACCACCTAAGAACCTTTGGTACAAATCCCTTGACAAACAACTCCGCATAGACATGCAACAACAGAGAAGACAAGAATGCCTGCTTATGCGCCTTGTCCTCCTCTCTATCGCTCCACTTCATATTGTGGATGAGTTGCACTATATTCTGACCTTCTCGGAAACCAAGTGTCATCGTGTCATCCGTAACATTGTCTACAGGCAAATGGCGACAGAAGCATGGGAAACCTCCTTGCACAGCCTCACTGCGCAAGGTATTGATACCATCCATCTCATTCTTTGGCAAACGTTGGTCATCATGGATAGCCAGAATACTCTTAATGGCATTAGAATACAACTCTTCGTTTTGGAAGAAGAGTACGTTTCGCTCTGCTGGAGCTTGGTTGGCATTAGCTCCCAAATCTTTAAAGAGTGAAACTCGCTGTCCTGTAAACTGTATGCCTTCTGCATATTGCATCTGCCCATCATGATAAGCTACAGAAGTATTAGTACTTCCAAAGTCCACACCAACGGTAACATCACTCAATGTTCGATTAACATCAAGCATATCCTTTGGCAAGCCATCGTTCGCATTCAAGGTACTGCTATAATGTATCAAGACAAAGCCACTATCACAACCAGTGATATGAGTAAAGCGCACACCTCTGAAAGGATGCTTGCTCTCAAATATCTCATATTTATATTTGCGAGTCGCAGTACGACTATCACTGGTCACCAACAGTTTGGCATCACCTAAAACGACACCTTTATCCGCAAGATATTGTATATTACCATCATAATCGGTAATAATCTCATTATCTTGCTTTTCATCACCAACAAAAGGAATTGCACTGTATTGGCAGTCCTCTTGACGAGCATTATGTGGCATCTCCGAATACAAGAAATAACGATTCCACTTATCGGATATAAAATTAGGCCACAGCACGACATCTTTGTTTCTCTTAAAAATGCCACTAATCTTGTACTCTATAGGAATTGTCTTCTCCTTGCGGTCGCCATTTTCATCGGTTACAGAAATGGTCAATCGCACTGAAAGATTAGACTTTTCCTCATCAAACTCAGCATCCATGTGAGAATTGATACTAACGCCTACTTGCGCATAACCCAACAAGGTGCTCACATTACGGCCAAACACCACCAATCCCTTTTGGCTCAAAGGAATGGCAAAGAAGGCATAATCCGTGCTACCTGTCTTATGAGCCCTCAACAAAAAGATAGGCAATGACGCTATATCCTTTTCTCCTTTTTCATACTCACGTGGGAGCCAAACTCTAAGCAACTTGGAATTTTTAGGCAACAAAAGTTCCTCTGGCTTGAATGCCTTTGACACACCATCGGCATCAGGAGCCGTGGTTATATTACCATTATAACCATAAAGTTCCTCAGTGTAATTGAGAAATCCAAAAGGCAAACCAAAACCTTGCACAGGAAGGGAACTTGCTTTATTCTCATCAAGCTTACGGTCACGTATAAGTTTCAAAATCTCATTTCGCCAAGTACCCAACTCGCCCTTGATTCCTTCGTATGTGAGTCCAGCCTGCTTATAGTAGTCTTCCAACTGCTTGATACGAGGCAACAACTTATCTACATAAGCAAACAAGTTGAGCAACTGTTCGTCCGAAATCGTACTATGCAAAGGGTCAGTAAAACGGTGAGTTGTAGGGTCAACAAACGCAGCATTCTTATCTATGTCATAAGACACAGAAGTAAAGAACAGAGAGCGAGGCGAAGTAGCACCCACCACTTGCTTATTATATTTAATAAGGTATAGGAAAGGCTGCACTTGGTCATTCTTAGCCTTACCTTGCTCAGTCCAAAGACTACGATCATTCATCAACATGTTGCCAAAAGCACCTTTTGGCTCATACATGTTTTCCGTAGTTTTCATGTCCTTGCCATCACTATAGGCAAGGTTGATACGACGTATCTCTATTGCCGTATTATTCAAGGCGATACAAGCAATAAGACCACGCCATTCATCTACAAGATTAACATAATATTGGTTAAGACCTACAGAAGCATCCTTGCGGATGGTCTGTATTTCATTAAGCGCATGATTGAAAAGGTCGGCACGAGCAAAGACCGTTGGCACACCCGAAACGATAGCACTAACATCCACCCCATCTTGAATGGATGGAGTCTCTATATCTCGTGTAAAAGCCTGTATGCTTGAGGTCAAATCCTGCCACTGGCCAGCAGCACCTTGCTGTTGGCTACGAGATTTGACATTGATTACTAATGCTTTAATATCTGGCATAAGATTTATCTTTTAAACTTTTATAATTTGGCACTAAAAGGGATTGTAATATTAATGGCATTAAACATGTGTGCCAAGAAACGTTCCTTCATCGTGCTTACATTTTGCTTTTCATCTACAGGACGGCACTTAGGAAGATTCTTGATGAAGTCATCATAATCGGTACGCTTATCAGTCTTAAACAAGCCCGATTTCTTTTCTTCCTGAATCTCCTTACATGGATCCATTGCAGCAAGAGACATCACATTTTCCTCAAAAACTTTCGAAGGGAACAAGAAACGACTTACACCTGCCAAACGAACAGAATTATATACCTGATAAATCCATCCACGCTTTATAGTTCCATTCTCGGTGCTATAAGCAAATTCCTTCATGTAGTCATCAATTTCCTTAGACTGTTCCTTTTTCATATCATTGTAGTCAGGAATTTCCTGTTCCGCAAGTCGAGCGATAAAGCCACGAGTACCCCTCGTTTTATCTTCCACATTGTTCTGCAACAAAGCACCACCATGCTTAGATAGAACGATATGCGCCAACGTCAAGAACGAGCCCAACTTTTGCATAAACTCAGAGGCCTTGGATTGACTTACGAAATCCGTACCACGGAAAGTTAAGTTCTTTGCATCATCCAACTCTACCGAACGATATAGGTATTGAGCAGATGTATTCTGTAAGTTCTGCTCATCAATAGTAAAGAAATCATACGCAGCACAAGCACTCATCAATTCCACCACGTGACAAGCATTTTTCTGTTCTGCTCCGCCAGTAATAGTATTACCACCATTACTATCAGACACATTGAGATCTTTTGCTGGCCAACCTACATGATAGAGGCGCTTATAACGCTCCTTCACGGTCTTGTCGTTCTGATAGAACTGCAAAGCCGCTTGTGAGTTGATGGCAAAATAATCGGATGAAGCAATCAACTTTTCTTGCTTACGTTGCGCATCCGAAGGAGATTGGAAACTGAAATATTCCGTAAGCAAAGTGGCACCAAACTTCACCTTATTGAAGTCTATTGTATTTTGGGAAATGATATTTCCTGCTTCTTTCAAAGCCTCTGGAACCACAGGTATCGAAGATGCTCCAGTTCCACCAAATACCGAACCAAACACAAAGACACGAGCACCTGTTCCACTCTTCTGCAATTCTGTCAGAAAATCAGCCAACTGTAGCTCAGGTTCCGTCGCCTTAGCTTTGTTTGCCACATAATGACAAGCTGCCTCCACAATGCCATGGTACATCAGCATTGAACCCAAATGTGTTTGCGCACGATAGCCATGCACCAGATTAAAGCTTTGCACCGTATCATGCTCCAAGAACAAGTCTGCCAAATCATGGTCATCTTCTTCCGTGTCCTGTCCTACGCCCTGTGTAGCACTCAATTTAGAATAAGTACTACGGTTTGCCATAGAATAATCTGTATAGAAACGATAAAGGTTCAGTTTGGAAGAGAAGAAAGTATTGGAGTTCGGACTTCCACCAGGAGAATCTGGATTATCAGTCTTCACCTTGTTATATAACTCTATCAATCGCTCCACACGACCTTTATTGCCATTACTTTGGTCGGTATCAAGGGTAAGGATGTTTATCTCTTCATTGTCAAACATACCTACTGCACAGAGATGCACAAATGCTTCCAAGCATCTCATCCCTGTACCACCAATGGCTATAACAAATAAATTATCTTTCATAATCGAAATCTCATATTAGAACCAAGAACCCAACTTGCCTTGCTTGTTTGCCTTAGAAACCACAAATCCAAGTGCTACATATACCACCCACGAAACACAAAGTCCGATAAACATATGAAGCATAAAGGTACTTTTCTTAGAGCCTGTCTTCAAACCAATATATACAAACAAAAACGCAAGTAACGCCGAAACAACAGGTGCAACAATACTGGAGAACCAGAATATCCCCTTACGTTTTCTTACATCACTCAGATTAGGCTGATAAGCAACATTGTTGGACAAAATAATAGCCAACACTAAAGCCAATACCGATGCCACCAAGGCACAAATATAAACAGGAACGATAATTTCTGACATACTTTTTCTTAATTATATGGTTATACGATTGTTATTGATTCATTCTGATAAAGTAGCTATATACACAGCTACCTTGCGGATTGCAATGCTGCAACACGTTTCTGATAGCAGAGCTGAGGCAATTATTGCCAGGCCAAGTGAACAACTCATCTATCTGTGCACCAAGATTAGGTTCTGCTTTAGCAACAACTATATCTATGCGATAAAGACCAGAAGTCTCTTCATTGCCAGCAATCACTCCACCAAACTGTGGATTCAAGTCTACGGCAAGTTCCGCATCATGCCCTCTTGTCTTAGCAAAAGTCTGCGCAAACAAACCTTGATCAAAAGCAACAACCCCTTGAATATCGCCAATACTGCTACCGCCTTGTTTCACGTAATCAAACTCAGACAGAAGATTACCTTGCTCATCATAGTAATCAGAGCTTTCTGACGGAATCTCTACTTCCTTTTCGCCTTCCACTACAGTTGTTTTTGGCTTATATTGCATAGCAGTGAGCCAATTCATATAAAGTTCAAAATCCTTACCTATGTCTGTCATTCTTACAGCCAAACCTTTTATTTGATAAGAATCGGCATTCGAGAAATCAGCAAACAGATTCTGGAACAAATGGCGGAAACGATATTGCAATGGAATCTCTTCTTCCTGCTGTCCACGAGCGTTATCGACAATTGCTTGCCAGTCTTCATCAAAAGTATATAGTTCGGCACGTGAGCCCTGCAAGAAATTAAAGCCATCGTCCTTTCCATTCTCTACAGAGCCTGTTACCACATCATCCCCATTTCCATCATGGTAAGTACCACCTATGCAAGGACCAGCATAAGCTCCACTTGTTCCACCTTTCTTTGGAGAAATGGTGTAGTTATGCATAGAAAGAGTAAAACGCTTATAGTTCTGGGTTTTGCCCTGCAAGCCATCTTCTATCTCTTTCAGAAGTCGATGATTCTCGTCATCAAAAACGGTATAGTATAGATGTTTGTCTAGCGCACCTTCCTTGTAATCTGTCACAAAGAAAGTTATATCCTTGCCTCTCTTTAGCCACTCCTCGAAATAAGGAGTAGCATAAGCTTGCTGATAAATCTGATGCCCAGGAGTATATTCCTCATAATCCGTCACCAACAAGGCACTTCTATTCTCATCTACGATTTTCTTGAGAGTCTTTTCGATAGGAGCATACAACTGCCCTTGGGCTGCTGGGTTATGAAGTTGTGCAAAGATATTGGCAGCAGAATGCAAATCCTCTCCATTCAATTTTTCAATCTTCTCGTTAGCCAAAGAGTAAAGGTCATAATTATTCAATGACCCTGTCACTTTCTGGGTGATTCCATTAAAAGTTTGCGCTGTGGAAGGGTCATCGTATGCGATATAAACGCCAGAAAAATCAAAATAAGCAGCCCATTTCCCTTCACTTGGCATTCTCTGTGAATCTTTCTCGTAGTAAGCTTGGATGTTTTGTGGATTCGGACTCAAATCAACCTTATTTCCACAACAACTTGATAAGCTATCAACAAAACTCATTGAGGCTAAAAACATCAATAAAGAAGAACCAATCCTAGGTAGTTTTAAAGATTTATTTAACATTTTTGCTTTCTTATGTGCGCAGATACGTCCCCATCAACACTGTGCGATTAGACATCAAAGTTTCATACGAACATAAAAAAAGCGTGGGAACTGCCTGTCGTCTGTCCCACTGATAGAGGCCTTCGCATTGCCCGATACTGCTGAACAGACAACGTTAGAGCCCACGCCGATATGATATACGCCACCACATGGAGTATCTTACCTATTATTATAGGTATACAATACTCCATTGGCTGTGATATAATCACACCCGTAGACACCTACCGTTGCTAAGTCCATGACAGTATCTGAAAGTTGCGAAGTTTCTATCAGTCGTGAACAAAGCGCCAAGTATGCGCCTTATATATGTCGTGTCTCTTTCCCACCCTACTCTCCTCTATCATAAAGATCATACCTATATGAAAGGCTCGGCGTGGTTCGAGACTTTTACTGCGATTTTCATGTTTTTACACATTTCTATCGCTAACTGCCTACAAAATTATAGAAAAAAAACGAAACAACAAAACTTTTAGCTAAAAAGTTTCGAAAAAAGTTATGTGAGGGGGAATTATGGTGAAAAGGAGGGGAATCTGCGGAACATGATAATTCCAACAAAAGGGAGGAAATTTAGAAAGAAGTACGCAAGCGATAAAGAACCAACAAATATACGCACGTATAAATCTTTTTTCTCGAAAAAAAAAGTATCAAAGTCTCATTTTTCGGTGTAGAATAAGAATTATATCATTAATACACAAAACTTTATCACGAATGAGACTTCTCTAAAAATGAAGGGAGAAGTATCATCGAAGTATCATAAATTAGCGAAAAGTATCATGATTTCTTGCTTGCATCGAAAAAAATGCTTTATGAAGTGATAATAATAGCATTTACAAGGCAATAAACAGGATGTTTTTGCGTTTAGTAAAACAGAATGTTTTATTCTTAATACTTAAGAAACATGGATGAAAAGGAATTACTGAAAAAGGCTTTTGAGTACGGAAACGTACCTAGCAACATCACCTACTGTTTCACCGAACCATGTCCGATGAAAAACAAATGTATCCACTATCTATCTGCACTCTACAAAAACGAGAAGACTGATAGAGGGGATGCCATCTTCCCAAATGCCCTGAAAAATGGGAATTGCAAGTACTTCGCTCCGCTGCGTGTCGTGAAAATGGCATGGGGATTCGACAAACTCTTTGCCGAAATGAAAGTGAAAGACGCTCCTGCTCTGCGCGCCGAAATGAGAGACTACCTCGGCAGCAAAGGACAATACTACCGTTACAAACTGGGACAACTGAAACTCCTGCCGGAACAACAGGCATATATCAAACAGCTCTTCGCCAGATACGGATATAAAGATGTTGAATTCGACCATTTCTCAGAAGAGATTGATTTCACTAAAAGCTAATCTTTTTCTCTGCCCTCCAGATGTTCCAGCCATGCCATTTAAGCGGTCCCACAGAGAACACGTGACGGGCTACCGGTGAACACGTGACGGGCTACCGGTGAACACGTGACGGGCAGCCATTGCCCGTACAATGGGAAACGAGTGCCCAATTTACCAACCGAACTTTGGGCAACACTGATAAGAGTTTATGGTTAACAGTTAACAAACAAACATTCTAATCAATATATTCAATGAAGGTAACAATCGTTCATACAAACAACAAGAAGCAGCTCCTCGTCAGCACCAAGACGATGGAGAAGTTGCTGCAACGTATCGCAAAAGATGACAGCAGACTTACTGTTACCCATTTCCGCGAATACGTGACCTATATGGAAAGCGGCTACGAATATTACAAGGATATGCCAACATGGATGCACATCTACCCCGCTGCTGAATTCGCCAAAGACGAAAACAACAACCTGAAGATGAAGGCTTGCAACGGTATCCTGATGCTGAAATTCGGAAACATTACGGATGTGGACGGCATGAAGGGCGTGAAACGCTCGGTTGCCATGCTGCCTTCTACCTTTGCTGCGCTGGAAGGTGCTGATGGTAAGTCGGTTATCGTATTGGTGAAATTCAGCAATGAAGATGATTTGCTGCCTACTGAGGAGGCGGATGCCGAACGACTGTACCGCATCGCTTACCAGCAGATTCTGCCTGTATACCAGGCGATTGCGAAAGCTTCGATTCTTACGGACGGACCGAAACCTTCGATAGAAGCGGGCTCCAACCTGTCTTTTGAGCCTTCGATGCACAACAGTTTTATGATGACGCTCGATGCGAAACCTTATTTCAACAATAAGGCGGTAGCGATGAAAATTAACAGCAACATGCACCCTCAGAACCAGGCTTTCAACACGGAAGATAATCAGCAGATGATTCCTGGTTCCGATACTTCGGAAGAAGAAAAGAAAGTTGACAAGAACAGCGTTCGCGAGAATATCATGAGCATGATGCAGCTGCTGAAAAGTAAATATAACTTCAGATACAACACGGTGATGAAATTCGTGGAATACATGCCGAAGGAGAAGGGATGGTATGGTTTTCAGCCTGTAGATCCGAGAGTGCAGAAGCGCATGACGCTGGAGGTGCAGCTCGCAGATATCCGTGTCAGCATCAAGGATGTCAGGAATTTTCTGGAGTCTGATTACATCAAGAATTATAATCCGATAGATGAATATCTCTTCCAATGCTACGACAAATGGG
>ERZ1031933.245-NODE-245-length-15121-cov-11.483871_pt1 | contig 15121 bp, 9 predicted proteins | sample MGYA00517880_ERZ1031933 | MGnify/ENA primary metagenome ERZ1031933 (study PRJEB33719, sample SAMN04261283) | wastewater metagenome | biome: rural village; feature: human; material: feces | host: Homo sapiens | place: El Salvador | collected 2014-01-14 ... | reverse complement strand
ACCATTGACGATGCAGATGCAAATGCACCAGTTTACAACCTCGCAGGTCAGAAGGTTTCAGAGTCTTACAAGGGCGTAGTTATTAAGGCTGGCAAGAAGTTTGTACAGAAGTAAGAAACAACATTGAATTGTAAATAAAAATCCCCGCGCTCAACAGAACGTGGGGATTTTTTGTGCCTACACTTTCAGCGCTCCCTGCCTAGGAAAAAATTCATACCTAACTAGGGAAAAATTTATACCTAACTAGGGAAAAATCAAAGTGGTACTAGAGGGGAGATTTCGGCTCTGCGAGACGCATTATACGCCTACTTCTCCCATGTCAATTAATTTTCCACCTTGGAATTGCAAGATAATGCCATGCATCTGCGTTCCAGCAGTCATACGTTTCAAGGATTCATCAGACAAATACTTTTTCACCTGTTCCTCCGCCTCATGCCACTGAGCCTTTGCCTCATTTTCTGTAGCATCAGCTTTCAGATATTTCAACTCCACCACATAGCTATGCTTCAACACAGGGAACTTCTTGGTATCTGACAACAAGAAGAAATCGCAGTAACCATGATTGAACTCCAACTCTGGACGAATGACAAACAAACGAGACAAGTTGAGATATGCCATGAAGTAACCTTGTACGTTTTTCTCACCACCAATGGCATCACGCACACTGCTATCCTCGAAATATCTATCCGACAAATATTGGAACAATGGTTGCCAATCGCCCTTGAGTGCCGCATCAGTAAAAGCATTCTCTAGCTTCATCATATCAATACGAGCCGTATCTTGATACTGGTCGAACAAGAAACGATAGTACTGCTCCCAAACATTGAGGTTTGGCACTACCAAATGGAGCTTATCCAAAGTCGTTCCCCCTATCGTCAACATACCATAATAGAACAGCAAGCTGACAAACATGTTAGGGTTAATCATTTCGATAGCAGGAAAGGTTGTCTCAATGGTGGCATCAATATAACCTTGCTCGGCAATTGTCCGCACAACTCCCTTTCGGTCACCATCCAATCTATCTAAACGCACAAGGCGTTTCATCTTGGCGTAATCGGTCTTGGAGTTAGGATCACGCATATCCTTAGGAGAGCGACCTGTCCGAATCAGAAGACTCATGTAATATATTACCATATTACTATTGTACATACTTGGTTCTACACCAAAAGAGTCCTCTGCAAAGCAATAATTGTCATACCAAGGTTTCATCTCTGCTATTACTTCATCCGCAGTTTTCTTTATCATGCCTGCATCTTGATAATAGCTAATCATTTTACGCACATCAGTTTCACTAAATCCCAACAAATCGTTAAACCAAGAATCTATTGAGATATTGGTAGCGATATTGAATCCGCTCGTCAAGTCATCCAAGGTGATAGGACTAACACCCATAAAGAGGATTCGAGTGAAATTAGGCTTGAAAGTTTTAAAGACATCACGATAGAAGCCGCTACCGTGAGTCATCTCATGATAAACATCATGCCCTTGTTCGTTGAGGACAACATTCGTAAAATTATCATATTCATCGATAATCAAATAAAGTCGATAACCCTTTTCTTTAGCCTCACCGGCAAATGCAGCAATTTTGCCACCAGCAGTTGGAGCATTATGAGCGGCCTCTATAGCTTTCTGACTATAATACTTCCCATATTTTCTAAGGAATGCATCTATCTTAATCCCCAAGTAAACATGAAAAGCATCCTGCAAGTTGTCAGCACAACCCGCCACTTGCGAGAAATCCAAACTCAGCACTTGGAATTTTCCCTTGGTCTCCAATGGATGCTCAGCAATCCAAGTACCTTGGAACTCTTCGTCTATATCCTTGTAGTTCTCACAATCATAATAGTCTGCCACCATTGACAAGAAAAGGCTCTTGCCAAAGCGGCGAGGTCGAATGAAGAACAAGAAGTCTGACACAGCCTCCATCTTTGGCAAGTACATGGTCTTGTCCACATAATAGAGATTGCTATCTGATATGCTTCGGAACTGACTGATGCCAGTTGGCAGTCTTTTTATCTTTCCCATAAACCTAGTTTTATCTTTCGGTTGCGAAGTTAATCAAAAAATATGAAACTGCCAAACTTTAAAGGTACAAATACGAAAATGGGCTTCTCTCACTACCCTAAGGCAAGCGAAAGAAGCCCATATATATTGAATGATATGTCCAATGCTTACTTGTTCAAGTACTTCTTGCCGTTCTTAACAACAATACCCTTGTAAGACTCAGATACCTGCTGACCAGCAAGGTTGTAAAGAGTAGAAGACTTTGCAGAAGCAGAAGCCTCAACGTTAGAGATTCCAGTTGGAGTGCCACCACGTACTACTGTCAACTTTGTAATGCAAGCACCAGTATTACCATTACGACCAAGCTGAAGTGTAGCTGCATCTTGAGTTAATGTATAAGTTTGCGCCGTAGGATCATCATTCACAAGACGAGCATTAATAAAGTTAGCTGTCTTAAATAATATTGAAGCTTCCTCACCGACTTTACCTGAGAAGATTGCAATCGCAGCATTTTTTTCACTGGCATTATTATAAACACCAGTGATAGATACAACGTCACCAGCCTTGAATCCTCCCTCAGCAGTAAGTTCCACATAGTCGTCTGTTACCTTTTTGTCTGTAGAAAAACTTTTAGCTACCTTAATACACTTTACACTTTGAGTGTTTGTGTGAATTTTCACTGTTGCATAAGTAATATTACCTGCAGCATTATGCAAAGTGATGCCAGCTTGACTTGTTGGGTAATCAACCAAAGTTGTCTGAGCGTTAACACTAGCTGCCATAGCGACAGCTGCAATTAGAGTAAAGAATTTCTTCATAATCGTTTGTTTTAAGTTATTGTTATTTTAAGTTCGGTTTATCTGCTTGCAAAGGTAACACTTTCTTCCCTACTTCGCTACCCTAAAATACCAAAATCGCACGCAAACGATTACGTGCGTTTCAATATCTTGCCGTATAGTACTTTCGAGTTTTTATTGTAATTTTGCCAAACATAAACAACAAAAACAAACCTAAAGTTACAAACAATGAAACAAAATCTACTCAAACTCGGAATGATTTGTCTGATGCTTGTCTTTAGCTTCATCGCTAAAGCAGTGGACATCAAGGAAAAAGCTATCTACTCCACCGACTTCTCGGAATGGAAGGATGCCAAAGCTGCAACATCTGAATCGAAGGTGACGGTGAAGAACAAGTACACCAAGGAAGCTTTCGACTTTATCCTCTACAACACTATCATTAGTTCTACCAACAAACAAACTCCGAAGCTAGAAAAGGCTACAGGCGGTTATCTGCAAACACCGAAGACAGCAGACACATACGTGATGACTTCTACCATCCCTGGCATCACAAAAGTACATTTCATGCATGGAGCTACCGGCAACAGTCGTGGTTATAAACTTGAATGCAAGGGCGATGGTGACGAAGACTGGGTAACACTCAGCAAAGATTTTGCAACTACCCAAGCTGGTACAGACGTAACGGTCGATGTCAATCGTACTAACGTACAACTTCGTTTCACAAACCTCACCACAAATCAATATGCCTTCCTCCTCAAGCTCGACATCTATGCCAACGTAGATATGGACAACGTAGCAGAGAAGGAGAACTATACCCTCACCTATTATAATATAGATGGCTCTACAGTCATCGGCACACAGAGAGTCACCGAGGATGAAACCATCGGCGCATTCTCTGCAGAGGCAGAAAGCAAGGTGACCATCGCCGACGGTCAGAAGTTCCGTGGTTGGTGCACGAAAATGCAAGAAAATCCAAAGAAGTATTCCACCAAGGACATCGTGACTGGCAACCTCAACCTCTATCCTCTCGTAACAGAAATAGAGTCTGCCAATCCAACCACTCGTTACGACTACAATCTGAAAGACCAATACTTCGATGCCGGTGACCATGAGGCATTCTCTGTTGAGGGCAATGGCAAGTGGCATGACACAACTCATGGATGGACATTCTCCGCTACCGACAAGATCAAGTTGCTTATGGGTGGCAAAGGTTACATCAAGATGAATCTCTGTAACTATTCAGGCTCAGGCAACATCATCCTGACCAGTCCAAGCGGCACACAGATAGCAAGCATCACCGCCAAGGCTAGCACTGATGGAGCCACCGCTGTCATCGAGAACACTTCAGATGAAAGCGGTGAGTACGTCCTCTCTTTCGATGGTACAGGTTCCAACTACATCCACAGCCTCAGCATCATCAATATGACTGAGCCTGCCTACACCCAGAATGGTAACTGGTACGCAGTGAAGGCTGGCGATGGCAAAAGCCTTATCACTACTCTCGAACTCGTCAGCGGATACAATGCCGCAGCCAATGCACCTCGTGCTTATATCTTCTTGCCTAACGGCACATATGACCTCGGCGAGGCTTGCCTCACTACCATCAGTGGCAACAACATCTCACTTATTGGTGAGAGTATGGATAAGACCATCATCGTCAACAAACCAGAGATAGAGGGTATCGGCGTAACAGCCACCATCCTCAACACTGGTAAGAACCTCTATATCCAAGACCTTACCTTGCAGAACGCCTACGACTATTATAATGCAAAAGATGCTGGTCGTGCCATCTGCTTGCAAGACCGTGGTTCCCAAACCATCTGCAAGAAAGTGAAGATGCTCTCTTACCAAGACACCTACTATAGCAACGACCCACAAGGCAAGGGACAATACTACTTCGAGGACTCTGAAATTCATGGTACTGTAGATTATATCTGTGGTGGTGGTGATGCCTACTTCAACAGAGTACTTCTCGTCAATGAGAGTCGAAGCGCAAGCGGTAAGTCTGGCGATGATGTTATCGCAGCTTCTAATAGCAAGAGCGAATGGGGTTACATCTTCAAGGACTGCACTATTGAAAATAAGGCTGCAAGATTCTCCCTAGGTCGTTCATGGGATAATATCACTCGCCTTACTTGGTTGAACACCACCATCAACCAAAAGGATGAAATCAATGACGACGGAAAGAAGGTGTCATACTTCACCATCGATGCCATGGGAAACTACGCCGCCGATAAGTTCCGCCTCGATCTCTTGAAGGATGCCGATGGCAATGTCTTCTCTCCAAGCGAGAAGATGGTGACATTCACATCAACAAAGGCTAGCATTACAAAACCAGAAGAGAACATCATCCTCACAGCAGATGAAGCCGCAGGATATTCCCTCGACAAGGTATTCACCGACTGGACACCAGCTGCATTGGCTTCTCAAAAGGACCCTATCGCTGCCAAGGTAGCCAACGGCAAGTTGACTTGGACAGGCAATGCTAATATGTATATGGTCGAGAAGAACGGCGAGTTCGCTGCCTTGACTACCGAGACAGAATATACCATCGACGATGCATCTGCTAAGTACGAGGTGAGAGCAGCCAACGAGATGGGCGGTTTCGGCTTGAGCGAGTCAACAGCCACAGGCATCGACAAGGTCATCTCATCTGACGATGCTATCAAGACTGTCATTTACTCAGTAGATGGCATGCAGCTCAGTCACCTTCAGAAAGGCATCAACATCCTCGTGAAGACATTCGCTGATGGAAGCAAGAAGACTAGCAAGGTAATCGTGAGGTAAAGACTTTAGATGAAACGAAACTTCATCTAGCAACATATTCAGAAAAGGCATGGCAGGCAAACTGTCATGCCATTTTTGGTTTTCCACACCTGACATGGGCATTGCACTTTATTGTATTTATCCGTAATCGTTTGCGTTTGCTTTTACATTCCATCATACACTATAATAGGAAGAATAATTGTAACTTTGCCACATAATATCAAACCTAAGAAAAAAATGAAGAAATCAATCTTACAAACTATCGTGCTCGCAGCACTCCTGGCATTGCCAACTTTTGCAAAGGCTCAGACCTTCGCAGGGATTACTGCAGAACAAAATGCGCAGAACACTCCTGAGGGATGGACTGCGGTGGCATTACCTCAGTTGCCTGCCATTACTGCGGCAAATACATTTAATATTACCAAGTATGGTGCTTCAACCTCCTCTGCCGACAACACCAAGGCTATCCAAGCAGCTCTTGATGCCGTACCTTCAACTGGTGGTATGGTCGTCATTCCAGCAGGAACATGGATGTTTGGTAGCACAGACCAGATGACGAGTTCCACAGAGGTGCTTAGCATCAAGTCCAAGACTATCCTACACTTGTGCGCTGGGGCGACTCTCAAACTTGTAGAATATGGTAAGGCACCGAACAACAAGACGTTGTTCATCGGTTGCAAGAACAAGAATCAAAGCGACATTGTGATAGAAGGTGAAGGCGAGACATCTATCATCGACGGGCAAGGCGCACGTTGGTGGCTCGCAAGGGAGCAAAAAGAGACTTTCAATCCAGGAGCGATGATTCGTTTTGAGAGAGGTCAGCGATATTTACTCCGTAACTTCAAAATTCAGAACACGCCAGGTGTGAACATCACCATCAGCAATAGCGGCAAGGCTAGCCATGCTACCATCCACGACGTGACCATCAGCGAGCCTGCTTCCGAGGCAGGTGCTGGCAAAGCTTCCCATAATACAGACGGAATTTCTATTTGGGGACCTTACGTCAACATCTACAACTGTAATATCAGCAATGGTGATGACAATGTGGTTTGTGACAACGATGCTCAGTACATCCACGTTTGGGACTGCAACTTCGGTACAGGTCATGGTGCTTCCATCGGTAGCTACACCAAAAACATCAAGCATGTTTGGTTTGACCAAATCAATATGAATGGTACGACTGCCGGTGTTCGTCTGAAGACAGGTATCAATAGTGATGGCACACTTCGTGGAGGTGGCGAGGAAGACTTCAAGTTCACCAACATCACGATGACAAAGGTAGCGAATCCTTTCTCCATGGACTGCTATTACGATAAGAAATACAATGCAGACCCAGCGGTTGACAAGGCGAATGCCCGTGCATTGGATGGCACTACCCCAACCTACAATGGTGTCTTGCTCCAAAACATCAAGACCACCGATGTTTGCTCTGGCAATGCCATCTTCCTCGTCGGTCGTCCTGAAAGCCACATCAAGAATGTGACACTCGACAACGTACAGATCAATGCCAAGAAGGGTATCGACATCCGATTCGTGGATAATCTCATCTTCAAGAATGGCTCCAAGATTACCGTAAGCAGTGGTTCTATGTGGGTGAAGAACTACGATTCGACATACGATGACCAATGCGATGCTACCAAGACAAGCACCACACCTACACCAACACCAGGGGAAGGTAGCGATGTAACTTATACATTTGATGCCAAGACATATAGCAGTTCTGAAAACACATCGTGGTTATTTAACAATGGATGTTCTATAAGCAGCACAAAAAACTACCAAGCAGCTCAAGTCAGTACTATCAAGTATAGCAAGGGATTTCAGTTCACCATCAAGTTGCCTGAGAATGTCAGCATCACATCCGCTACGTTTGCAGGATATGCCAATGAAGATGCCAAGACCTGCTATTTGGCAGAATTGAATGGAACCAAATACGCTGATGGTACCTATGTATTTCCATCAAGAAAACCAGAAGGAGCCACTGATGCTTCCTATAGCACAAGTACTAAGTTTACCGTTAATCTAAGTACTCCTGCCATAGGCACTTTGACCTTCACTCCACAAGGTGCTCAAGCTGCATGGATTATCACCTTGAAGGGTACATATAGCACCACAGGTATCGACCAAGTCGAATCATCCACGAGCGACATCGTGAAGACTGAATACTATAGTCTCAACGGATTACAATTCAATACCCCACAAAAAGGCATCAATATCCGCAAGACTTACTACCGCGACGGTACTGTAAGAACTGATAAAATCATCCTATAGGTAATCATATTAGTATAAAGGGGTGCGCCATAGACTTATGACACACCCCTTTATTTATGGTTTTATTATACGTTTCCTTTATGGGAAACATTCATTATTTTTTCTCTGCAGGCTCAGTCACAGAAGGCTTCTCTGCTACTTTCTTTGTTGTGGCAGCCTTCTTAGCAGGAGCCTTCTTAGCTGCAGGCTTTGCAGTTGCAGCCTTAGTGGCAGTTGCTTTCTTGGCTGGAGCAGCCATCTTGGCGGTCGCCTTTTCCTTCTCAGCACGAAGTTTCTCAGCCTCCTTCTCTATCTTCTCTATCTTAGCCTGGAGACGGACGATTTCCTTATCCTTCATCTCAATCTCCTCCTCCATATTCTTCACACTCGTCAAGTAGTTCTCCAACTGATCGTTATCGACATCAGCAGGATAGAGCTGATCGACTCTTCTGAGGAAGTCACCCAAGATATTCATATAGTTGGTGAACGCATCGAAAGGACTGGAGTAGATACCACGGTCGAGGCCCACATTGCTTGGCTTGGTGGTCATAAAGCGGAAGTTGTTGCTTGCCTGCAGATAATCCCAGTCTTGGTTGATACGTGGGTCGTTGGCAATACGTACACGATCTGCCACACTATAAAGCTTGTTGAAAGCCTCACGCTGCATTGGGTTACCGAGCCATGTGCTCACGTCACGCTCCTCATCCACCCAACTCAAGGTATCAGGTACGTTCAACTCTCCTACCGACTTCATCTTCTTGCAAATCTCAGAAGGTGTAGAGAAAGTGATGCCCTTCTCCTTAGCGCAAGCTGGGAGAGCCTTGAAGAACTCCAAGATATTGCTAGACAATGGCTGGGCGATACCGAGGGCAGACAACTCCATGAAGATGTTGATGATTTGCTCCTCCTGTGGCAAAGCCGCAATCTCATTGATATAGGTATCAGCGAAGAGAGGATAGCCATCCCAACTGCTGTTATTGAAACGCAAGGAGATGTCATCGCTCAACTTGATGTCTCGCAGCAAGAGTTTCAAGTTAGGAGCCAAAGGACAATGATATACATAATGTGGGGACTTCCAACCAAGCACGTGCTTAGCACCCTCAGTCAGCATACCCTTGAAGCCCATCTGTGATGCCTGCAAACCGATGTCATCGCTGTAGATAAGCGAAGAGTTGCGCAGGATAGTTGGTTCCTTGCCGAAGTACTCCTTGATCTTGGCAGCCTGGCGCTTCACCTCCTTAGCAAAGCTATCCTCATTGATGAGGGATGCCAAGCCGTGAGAATAAGGCTCAGCCAAGAACTCCACGCAACCCGTGTTGTTGAGTTCCTGCAACTTCTCCAATACCTGAGGAGCGTGCAACTCCAACTGCTCCATGCCGACGCCCGACAGAGAGAAAGCCACCTTGAAGTACTTGTCGCTATTGTTGATCATCTCCAAGAGGGCGTTGAGAGCTGGCATGTACGACTTCTCAGCTATCTCATTGATGCTACGCTCGTTCTCATAGTCATCATAGTAATAATGGTCGGTACCGATGTCGAAGAAGCGGTAGCGTTTCAGATGGGTAATCTGATGTATCTCGAAATATAAACAAATTGTTTTCATAATTCTAAATTATTAATTATTAATTATTTCCACCCCAAGGTCTTGAGGTAAAGGTCTTTGATGCGAGCACCCACTTTCTCCCAAGTGATTTGGTCAACCTCCTTCTTGCCTTCCACAGAGAGGTAGTCGAAGAGACTCTCATTGTGGCAGATGCTGTAGATGGCATCGGCGAGGGCATGGATGTCCCAGTAATCTACCTTGATGCAGTTGGTAAGAATCTCACCACAACCGCTCTGCTTGGAGATAATGGTAGGTGTGCCACATTGCATCGCCTCCAATGGGGAGATACCAAAAGGCTCACTCACGGAAGGCATCACATACACATCAGAATCCTTCAAGCACTCATACACCTGTTTGCCACGCATGAATCCAGGGAAGTGGAAGCGGTCAGCAATGCCACGCTCGGCTGCGAGATAAATCATCTGGTCCATCATATCGCCAGAACCAGCCATACAGAAACGGACGTTACGGCTACGGTGCAATACCATGTTGGCTGCCTCGACAAAGTACTCAGGTCCTTTCTGCATCGTCAATCGCCCCAAGAAGGTGACGACCTTCTCCTTGCCCTTATGGTCAGGGCGAGGGATGTCTTGCCACTCTTGCTTCAATGGATAAACGGCATTGTGCATGGCGAAGCACTTGCGTGGGTCTTGGTGATATTGGTTGATGACCGTCTGCCGGGTCAACTCAGACACACACATGATGCAGTCGGCATTGTCCATACCATCCTTCTCGATGGCATACACGGTAGGGTTCACCTTGCCACGGCTACGGTCGAAGTCGGTAGCATGTACATGGATGCACAATGGCTTGCCGCTCACTCTCTTGGCATGGATGCCTGCTGGGAAAGTCAACCAGTCGTGTGCATGGATAATATCAAAATCTTCGGAACGAGCCACGACACCAGCGATGATGGAATAGTTGTTGATCTCATCATGCAGGTTGGATGGATAGCCACCGGCGAAGTCCATACAACCGAGGTCATTGACGTTCATATAGTTGAAGTCGGCATAGATATGGTCACGATAGCGGAAATAGTCATCCGGATTCATGACGTTGCCCACACGCTGCTGCACATAATCGTGGTTAACATCACGCCAAGCGATAGGCACCGAGTTCATTGCCACGATCTTGCAAGCACTGCGGTCTTCATCACCGAAAGGATGAGGAAGGCACAATGTGATATCCACATCGCCCTGGGCATGCAAGCCCTGGGAAATACCAAAGTTGGCAGTAGCCAAACCACCATATACGTGAGGAGGATACTCCCATCCAAACATTAATACTTTCATATAGCAGTCCTCCTTATTAATATTGATACTTTTCAAGTAATTCCAAAGCACGCAAGATCTCTGCCACGTTCATGGCGAAAGAGATGGCTCCTCGTCCATGGAAAGGTGGGTTGCCATCAAAGAGTTCGCTGATGGTACCCAAGCAATGGCATGACATCTCATCCTCGTAGCCCACCATCTGGCGCTCGATGAAGCTGAGACGTGTGCGGCGATAAAGCTTCAGGCTAGCCTCCATATAGAAGCCACCGAGCCATGGCCATGCCGTACCCTGATGGTAAGCATAGTCGCGCTGTGTCTGTGGTCCCACATACACTGGGTTGTAACCGCCACTCTTAGGAGAGAGCGAGCGCAATCCCTTAGGAGTCAGGAGTTCACGAGTACAGATGTCGAGCACCTTCTTCTTCTGGTCTTGTGAGAGAGGAGAATAGTCGAAAGCGACAGGGAATATCATGTTAGGACGCACACTCCAGTCGATCATGTTACCATCCACATAGTCGTAGAGATAGCCATATTCATTGAGGAATGTATCGAGGAATGACTGCTTGGTCTTCTCTGCGATTTCGAGGAGATGCTGTTGCTGGTCAGCCTTGCCATCGAGTTCTGCCAAAGCGGCTCCGAAACAGAGGGCATTGTACCAGAGGGCATTAAACTCCACGATATATCCACTACGTGGCACCACAGGACGACCGTTTGCCGTGGAGTTCATCCACGTCACAGCCTTGTCCTTTCCGTTAGTATAGAGAAGTCCGTTAGGATGTAGTTCTAGGTTAGGATGATGATTACCCTCAATAAACTGGAGGATATTGCGGATGAACTTGCCATATTTCTTCAGGCATTCTTCCTTGCTGGTCTCCTTGGCATACTGTTGCAAAGCCCAGATAGCCCAAAGAGGCACATCAGGTTGTTCCATCTCAGTGATATTCACGGAGATAGGTTTGCCTTCCATAAACTCATAGTAGCCCTTTATGGCGGTCTTCATCACGAGTTCGAAGTAGTCGTCCTCCTCTATGGAGAGGGTCAAGCCTGGCAATGCGATGAATGTATCACGGGCACGGCACTTGAACCAAGGATAGCCCGCCAAGATATAGCGGTCGTCATTCTTCTCACGGCGATGGAACTGGTGAGCCGCATTGACAAGGCAGTGGAAGAAGTTGTCGCGAGGCGCACGCTCATCTACCTCCTTGTCGAAGAGACGCTTCAGTGTACTGGTCTTGATTTCCGAGGTGGAGGCAGCGAAGACAATGCTCTCGCCCTTCTTGATATCCATCTCGAAGTAACCTGGCACGTAGAGATCCTCATTGGAAGCATAGCCACGCTCCTGCTCCTTTGGATATTCCACGCCACGATACCAATCGGGAGCGAAGACAAACTCATTCTTCTTGGAGAACTGCATATAGAGATCGGGATAACCTGCATACATACAAGTCTTGATTCCATTATCGACCATCGAATACTCACGAGAGGCAGTGCCGTTCTCATGCGTAAACTGACGAACGCTGCGGAAAGCAAGGAATGGACGGAAACGAAGTTTGGTAGCGGAATGACAATCCACCATGGTGTAACGGATCAAGATTCGATCCTCATAATGCTGGAACACCACTTCCTTTTTCAGGATAACGCCACCTACACGATAAAGCGTCGTAGGCACCTTATCACAATCAAACTCACGGATGTACTTATGACCCATTGGACTGAAGTTATTGCCTTGGTACTTGTGCAATCCCAGGTTGAATTCAGCACCATGCTGAATGACTGTAGGGTCGAGCGAACTCAGCAGCACATGGTTCTCATCGTCCAGTTCAGGAACGGGAACAACCAACAAGCCGTGATACTTTCGAGTATTACAGTCCACAATCGTAGAGCACGAATAAGCACCCGAACGGTTGGTTCTTAGCAACTCCTTCGGCAATGACTCTTGAAGATTAGTCATCAGGGCCTTTTCGAATTTTAGATAACTCATAGATCTACATTAAGGTTTTAATATTTTTAGATTTATTATTGTGCTTTCAAAGGTAAGGAAAAAAAGTGAAACCGCAAAGTTTTTGGGCAAAGTTTTTCAGAAAAAGCCTAGATTTAATGTTTTATAAGCATTTATCCACCCAAATTGATGCTTTTTCGCTTGTTTTTTAAACGAGAGAAGTCAGCTTGCCCTACCCTCTCATGATATCTGCAAGCCGACTTCTTACATCGATTTAATGATAAGTTCTATTGTGGTATCAAGAAGTTGACTACCTCTTGTTCCACAGTGATTCGATAAGGACCTTTAGGTGTATTCATCAATCTGCCATCCACGCCTATCATGGCATGTGCCGCCTCTTCCACCACCACCTCTTGGGTGCGGTAAGGATGCACGCTCTTATGGTTGAGGAACTTTCCCTTCACGAAGAGATAGATGCCCTCGAAGAGTTGCGTCATCTCTGGATGATAGACCACCGACACATCCAGCAATCCGTTGTATGGAACGGCATTAGGGGTTTGACCATAGCCTGTGGCATTTCCTATGCACATGGTCATCACCTTGCGCTTGATGACATCAGAATTAATCTTGATGTTCATGCGATAATCGAGGCGTTGGAATATCATCAGCACAAATGAGAAGATGAATGAAAGTGTACGAGAGCCAAACACATGATGGGTCTTGCGACGGAGATTCATGATAGAGGCGATGAGTCCCACATTGACACAGTTGAGAAAATAGCGATGGCATTTCTCACCTTTCTTATTGGTATAGCGTATGCAGCCTAAGTCTATCTTTCTGACACGGCGCTTCAACAACCATTGTATGGTCTGCTCATAGTTGCTATCGTCAAAGCCCCAGAAATAGGCAAAGTCGTTCATCAAACCATTCGGGATAATACCCAATGCTATCTCGTCACGCACACTTTTCTCCACCTGCATCAAGCAGTTGACCGCATCGTTCAAGGCTGAGTCACCTCCGACAATGACTATCGTCTTGTAGCCATTGTTGATGAACATCTTGACCAGTCGCTCCACGCTGTTCTGGTTCTCACTCTGCACGAAGTCATAATCGACATGATTTTGGCGCAAGGCCTTTTCTATTTTAGCCCAACGCTTATCGCTTCCCCATCCTCCTCTCGGACAATAGAGCAAGCCCCACTTGTTCTCATTTACTGCCACGGCGAAAATAAATTATAAATCATAAATATTAAATAACAAATAGGCCTACGCCATTAGATGCTATTGAATTCTTCACTCTTCGTTCTTCACTCTTCACTCATCAACATGAGTACTTGCTCCACCTTCTGTTCCATCGGTTGAAGAGCATCTACCCAATGGATGGTGAAACCTCGGCGTTCCATGCCTCGGAACCAAGTCATCTGACGTTTGGCAAACTGATGGATGGCGATTTCCAAACCTCTCACCATCTCCTCGTAGGTTGTCTTGCCAATGACGTATTCTGTGATAAACTTGTATTCCAAGCCATAATAGATGAGGTTTTCGGCAGGAATGCCGCTGTCCAAGAGTCCCTTGATTTCATCCACCATTCCTTCCTCTAAACGCTGATGAAGTCGGCGTGTGATTTTCTCTCGGCGTGCATCACGGTCGATGTTGACACCGATGATGAGCGAATCGACAGCCGGCAACTCTCGTTCGGGCATCGGATGCTCCAAGTTGTAGGATTCTATCTCGATGGCACGTATCGCTCGTTGTGCAGTATCTACATCTGTGCGATTGTGCATATTGCTGCCCGTCTTTGCCTTCAAGTCCTTCAACATCACGGTCAGTTCTTCCAAAGACTTGCCTTCCAACTGCTTACGCAATTCAGGATTCTGAGGGACAGGAGACAGATGATAGCCTTTCAGTACAGATTCAATATAGAGTCCTGTGCCTCCACACAATATCGGGAGCACATGGCGACGCTGGATGTCTTGATAGGCATCATAGAAATCTTGCTGATATTGAAAGAGATTGTACTTGGTTCCTGGCTCGCAGATGTCTATCAAATGATAGGGAATCACTTTGTCTGTCACGGTATAGTCTGCCAAATCCTTGCCAGTACCAATGTCCATACCACGATACACTTGACGGCTATCGGCACTGATAATCTCAGCCCCCACAGTTGTCCCACCCCAAGAAGACGCATCCATCGCATCAATCTTGGCAGCAAGGGCAGCGGCAAGACTTGTTTTTCCACTAGCCGTAGGTCCCAGTATGGTTATCATAGAATGTTTCATAGCGCAAAGATACGGCAAAATAAGGAAAGAACAAAATAAAAAGAAAGAAAAATAGACTTTTGCCCCAAAAAGAGTAAGAACACGGGCAAGATAGCTAGGTACAGAAACAAAAAAGCCGCCCAGCGAACTGGACGGCTATATCTTCAATCGTTAAGAGTCAACGAATTAACCGTTGTGCTTCTTCATGATCTTGATCAACTCAACAACCTTGTG
>ERZ1031933.243-NODE-243-length-15155-cov-43.659669_pt1 | contig 15155 bp, 7 predicted proteins | sample MGYA00517880_ERZ1031933 | MGnify/ENA primary metagenome ERZ1031933 (study PRJEB33719, sample SAMN04261283) | wastewater metagenome | biome: rural village; feature: human; material: feces | host: Homo sapiens | place: El Salvador | collected 2014-01-14 ... | reverse complement strand
GAGTGGGAATGAAAGTTAAGAACAAGCCTTGACACAGTTTAAATTACACCCCCTTCACGACACAACCGACCTTTATATTTCTTTACTTACATAGGAATTTTTCAACCATAGTCAACAGTTGTTTCTCTGTAAGATTAGCGATTCCGAGACTCTCTATAAGGGAAAACTCATTCTTGTTTTTGCTTATCACAAACTTCTTTTCCCTGCCATCTATCTTTGCACATAAATGAAAGTTGCCCTTGTAGGCTTGCTCTATATGTACATCAGTCACTTGATGACCATTAATCTCTACAGATAACGTCGGTTTATCATCTTCATACTCACCCCATTCTTTCAGATGAGAAAGGATGGTAGCCTCCACTCTGCCTATCCATTTTTCATCCACTGCATATTTTACAGCCACAGTCCTAAATTGCAACAAAGCATTCTTTACATCACCTATAATACTCTCTGGCTTTCGAATACCATTATCGAATGCAAATTGCAAGACATCCTCTTTTGAAATATTACGCAGTTTGGACCTGATAAACATACAGTGGTCTTGATTGGGCTGCACTCCACCCATATTGAGGATATAGGTAAGATCATAAGCAGGTGATAACCGCCAATTACCCATCCTATCCATCATGAAGGAGAAGTTTTTGTTGTGATCATCAGTATTGTTTGCCAGCACGTTGAATATCATTCTTCTATAAACCTCTTCACAATCAGCCTCTGGCAAATGGAGCGACCTGCAAACAGAAATAAGTTGCTCATAACTATTTGCCTCAGGATACATAGCCGCCAAAGTTTGAGTATGAAGCTTCTTCCCATCTTTTCTATCAAATCTCTGCGTCATGAAGTGCTTGCTGCCATCAACCGTCAAGAGTTCAGAATGCATCATATTGATGCCAGCCTTGATGGCAAGATCGTAGTATGTCATTTCTAGTTCGGCAGAGTTGAAATCAGCATTTCCAAACTTCAACAAGTAGTAATCATATCCATCAAGATCCGAGATTTGTCCACTTCTTATCTCACCATCAGCCGAATTGATAGCAATAACAGCCTTAGGCTGCCTGCCACCAGCAGAAGTTCCCACAGTCAAGAGCGACTGCATGGTAAGAGATTCCTCTGGTAAAATCTGAGCCTCCTCTCGTTCAGTAAATATGCGTTCAGCAAGTGCAACCAAGGAATTGACATCAATCCTCTCTGATTTCTTACTCCTCTCATACTCTGGGACAAACTCCAAAGCACCCATTCCTCTTCTACCGATAAATGACAACTTATCAAGAGGAGAAATTTCCGTATTGGAGAGATGATTCTGCTGTCTCCAAAGATCAAACAACTGATTGCCCCAAGAATCAGGCAATGAGTCAGCCAGGAAAGCAGGAAGTTTTTGATAAATTCTCTGTTCCTCTCCCCAAATAGGCATAAGTCCTCTATTGTTGCGTATGGATGCCCATAGAGGAGATATATCAATACCCCTATGCACAAAAGTTGGATTATAAGTGAAGTAGGACATTTGCCTTTTGTCGTCCCACGACAACCTACCAACTTCCTCATCCCACAAGATTACTTTTAAAGTCTTAACCATAAATCATTCGCTATTATCAGTGTCTAATTCTTTGTACCTTTTTATCTCCCTTGGTCATCAAGTAAGGGGATGGTGGCAATTCGGGCATTAAGTTATCAAGCGCATTGATCTGTCCCACCACCTTGAGCAAGAGAATCAATGTAGAAAGTGATATGTTTCTAGCACATCCATTCTCAAACTTGTGGATAGTAGTCATACCAATGCCTGTCAGTTCTGCCACTTCCTTCTGTGTCAAATTGCATCGCATTCTGTATTCTCTAAAGCGATTTCCCAGCAATCTCACCAGTTCCGGAGTAGAATATTCATACAAATCTTTCATATACTTAACTATCATTTAAGTGAACATTAAGCCATAAAATAGCCATTATATATCAGTATAGTGATATTTAAGCGCAAAGATACAAAAAAGAAGTGATACAACCTCAAAAATCAGAATTATTTTTTATTTACTGACTCACATTTAACATATTGCAAGACAAATGTTACAAAGCAAAAAGGTTGACCGTGTCATCACAACACAGCCAACCTTAACGACTAACATCTTTTTTCGGTTAATCTTTGTATGATAAACCTAAAACTAATGTCTTTTAGAGTAATTACTTGGCTTCCTTCCAATATTCTGGAGCACCAAGACCTACAGCGAAACCTGCATAGGTATGCTTGCGGAGATAGTTGCTATCCCAAAGACCTGTAGGGCAACCTGCACGCCAACCTGAATCCTTAGGAGAATCAGTAGCACACCACTGAGTGATACCATACTGCTGAGCCTGTGGAATCAGCTCGAAGTACTTCTGGATGATGAATGTATAGAAGCTACGCATCTGCTTGTGCTGCTCCTCAGTCATCTTGTCGAAGGTAACAGAAGTACCAGCCTCATCCTCATAAGCCATATCAAGCTCAGAAATCTTGATGAGCTTACCAGTCTTAGCCAGCGACTTAAACATCTCTTCGATGTCGCTCTTAAGCTTAGCCTGCTTAGTTTCATCACCATAGCATGTTACGTGCATCTGTGTACCAATACCATCGATAACAACAGGCTCCTCTGCATTAGGATCTTCCCACAGACCAATCCAGTGGATCAAGCTATTCAGCTTAGCGTGCTGATCCCAGTAACCTTCCAAGTTGTAGTCATTGATAAAGAGCTTCAACTTAGATGGATCACCATTGTGCTCAGCAAAGCTCTTACGTGCATCTCTTACGGCTGTACGAACATAGTCGATATCACCGAGATAATCCTGCCAGTAGAAGCTATTGGCTACATCAGAAGGAAGAGCATTAGTTGCATGCTGCAACTCATTGAATCCATCAGCACCTTTCTTACCAGAGATCGCCTCGTTCACAACATCCCAAGATGTAACATAACCATTAGTAGCCTCCATCATACCATCAATCCACTTGCCCATTGCATCAGTAAGAAGAGATTTCTTCTCTTCATCCGTAAGAGGAATGGAATTAGCAGACTTCGTGTAGTAAACTTCAAAATCATCAATATAGAGGGTACCCGCATATTTACCGATATTCAGCAGCAGGCGCAAGGCATTGTCACCATTACATGTGGTAGTCACATCAACTTCCTTCCAATCAGTTGTAACCTTGATGGTAGGGAAGTCACCACAGCCTTGGTATCCGTCAGGATTTTGGAATGCAGCACCAAATTCACCAGCTACAGAACCCTTGATTTTCATCTTCAAGTGATAGGTTTTACCATTCTCGAAAGCGAAACCTGGTTCATAGTTAACCTGTGCATCCCAGGGGTTTGCCTTGGCTGCGTTGTTACCAACCTCACAAACACCATTTACAATCTTTGGCGCATTATCCATATTCCATCCACCAAGGTTCTTACCATCATCAAAGGTAAAATGACCAACACTTACAGGGATTTCAACCACTTGACTTTCGGCCACTTCTTGAATTTCTGAAGTTACCTTATGCCAGGAATAAGGTTTGTTACAAGGAACTTCGTTCCCTTTTATGTCACCATTTACGATCAAATTATTGTTAGAACCTTCTTCACAAAGACTCAAAGACTTGATGTCCAGTTCACCGCCCAGTTTACCTGCAGCAAAAACAAAGTTCTCATAATTGGCTTTCGGAGTAAATTCAACGGTATATTCATTCCATTGAGTACCTACTGAAATCGAGCCTAAATCTGCATCACCTGGGGCTGCCCATAGAATTAAGTCAAAAGGAGCAGTAGCTTTTGCATTCATTTTAAAGACATACTTTTTCCCTTGAGATAACTGAGCAGGGAAATACAATTGAGCATCCCAATGACCACCAGCCTCTTTATTCTCAATGACCAAGCAACGTGTGACATTAGAAGAAGGAGGTAACTCCTTATCTGCAATAAGTTTACTAAGATACTTATTGTTCTGCTGAGAATGCCAAGCAAGCGTATGACCATAGATGGTCAAACCTGCATCCTGTGCATTTGTAACGAAATCCTTAACAGTATTAAAGTCAAAGGTTCCATCATCTTTTACACAAGAAGCATACTTCATGGCGTTGCCTGCTGTCATCTCCTCGAAGTTGCTACCAGCCAAGCAATATACAAGCTCCTGTTTGTTGAAGTCGGGCGCAGCCAGTGCAATACCCAACTTAAAGTCGGGATTGCACTTGCCAGAAGCCTTCATGTCTTCGACATATTTCTTCAAAGGCTCATAGTTGTTAAGATACTGATATTCCTTCAAGTTCTTGGTCATATCAGTTCTGTACTCCGAGAACTTGTCATCAGCACATGATGACAAAGCCAAGAGAGCTACCAAGCCTAAACCAAAATTAATATTTTTCAATTTCATAATAATCTACCTATTATTAGATGATACTTAATTGATAATTACCGCAGCTTACTTTACGATATACTGAGTATCGAAAGTAGGAATACCATTGGTGTTACCACGAGTTTGAGCTACAAACTGGTCGGTTGTCTCTACCTTGACAGCACCGAAGTCTACGGTATACTGGAGAGTCAGGATGTCACGATCCTTGTTGCCCCAAGCCAGCTTAGCGCCCTTCTCCACAAACTTACCTGTACCTGTAGCAGTTACGCCCTCTGTCTCGGAAGAAACAGTGCAAGTACCATCATTAGCAAAGGTAAGCTTCAAGTTGCAAGTATAAGACTTGAGGATATCCTTACCCTCAGCATCCTTGCCCACAACTCTCTTGACTGTGAGAGGATAGATAGCCTCTGTAAGGCTCTTGGTAGTAATCTGGCAAACCTCGTCCTTCTCAATAGTTGCACCCTCACGCTTCTCCTCTGTGGTCTGACCATTCTCAGTAATCTTATCTGTACCACGGCGCAGATAGAATCCAGCCCAAGGGTTCATATACTTCACACAGTAGAGTACATAGTTCTTAGGCAATGTCTTCCACGCATCGCTATTGGTCAGCGCAGGAGTTTCCCCCTCCTGGAAAGGAGTACCCGTCAAGATCTTGCCAGCACCCTTCTGATCTTTGATGACCAGAGGGATGACATAAGTATTCTTTACAGAGGCAGGATCAGCGAAGAAAGCATCGTTGAGCTTCACCTGTAATCTTCCCTGCAAGTTGCCACCATAAGAGATGGTGTTACCTGCCAAGGTGTAATACTCTGCAGGCATAGGCTTTACAGGAGATACGCCATCAGAGAAATAGAGGTTGTCACAAAGCGAATTATCTACAGCCACATCCAGTGTGATGTCCTTACCATTGTAAGCACCACCCATGGTAGACACGATGTTGATAATATGCTCGTTGTCCTTGGTATTGTCACGAGTCTCGTCATTGCCCAACACCAATATACGCTCCACGTTTTGGTGGGCGAAGTAGACTGATGTGCCACCCTCGTAGTCGTCAAACTCAGGCGTGCCGTTCTCACAAGAGCCGAAAGTCAGAGCCAAGGCTCCGAGTGCAGCCATTGAGAAATATTTATTCATCTTCATAGTTTTCATCATTATAAAATGTTAGTCGTTTGTAATTTTCCATCCTGCATTCTGCTTCAGCTGATCCCACTTGAGGATTTCAGTCTGTGGCACAGGACCGTAATACATATAGTCGTCGTATTTTCTTTCCTCTACTGTGATATCCTTGAACTGTGGAATACCAGCCTCTGTAGAAATCTCCACGCCATGAACAGCCTCATTGATAGGAGCCTTCCAGCGGCGGAGGTCATTGAAGCGCTTGTTCTCGAAGCAGAGCTCAATACGACGCTCATTGCGAATCAACTCACGCATCTTAACCTGGTCGTTAGCGCACTCATCAAGATAAGAATCATCTGTGATGCCTGCACGATGACGGATAGCCTTGATTACATCGTATGCAGAATAAGCATGTGTGCCATTGCCCTTAGGTCCCCAAGCCTCATTGGCAGCCTCAGCATAATCCAAGAAAATCTCGGTATAGCGGATATACACAGGATAGTGATACTGTGCGTTCTTGGCATTTGGATTAGGATTACAATCCTCACGAAGAAGCTTCTTCATATAGTAACCAGTACGTGTAGAGTTACCAATCTTATTCAGTCCATTGTCATTGTTGGCAGTGGTGATGTCGGTATTGATGGTTGCACCCTTATACTTGCAGCCATTATAGATAATGTAGAGATCCAAGCGTGGATCACGATGACTATAAGGATCCAAGTCATCATACTCACTGCGCTCATCTGTGATAGGATAACCATTGGCAGCAGGGAAAGCATCCACCAAATTCTGGGTAGGATTGATACGTCCCTTACCATAGAGAGATGGAGGGAAGTTATCAGCCTCCTGGTTCAAACCGAGGTCCCAATCATCTGCACCATTAGTCTTATTACCACGCCAGATGATTTCCTTAGGACATGCACCAGACTGCAAATTATTAATCTCATTAGTCTGAGCATACCAAGAATTACCTGTTTCAGACAAGCCGCTTACACCACCAATCAAGTCGAGCAAGCTGGCTGCATCATCAGCAGCACGCTTATAATCCACATTGGTACCTTTATTAAAAGCAGGGCTGGCAGCAAGGAGAGAAACCTGTGCACGGATAGCCTTGGCGATACGACCGCTCACACGACCACGCATCAGAGAACCCAATACACGGTTATAGTCCTGATAGTTGTTCACACCCATAGCAGTGTATTTTTCTGGCACAGGATCTGACTTAGTCAAATCATTGTAGTCCAAAGGCAGCAACTGCTCAGCCTGGTCCAAGTCGCTATAGATTTGATCCAAGCAAGCTTGGAATGTGGCACGTGGCTGATTGAAATCAGAAGAAGTATCCTCTGGCTTTGTCAAGTTTGGCACACCCAGGAGCTGACCATCCTCAGTCCAACCACCATGGTTCATCAAGAGATAATACATATTGAGAGCTCTCAAGGCATAAGCCTCACCCTTACGGCTCTCACAGAACATCTGCTGCGCACCCTTGTCCTTAGCCCAGTCTACCTTGTCCACTTCCTGAAGGAAGATGTTCAAGTACTGGATGCTAGCACGACAGCTAGTCCACTTGCTCATAGGGTCATTATTGGCAGCCCAAGAACCAGTAGCCATTTTCAGGTAGCTGTTAGACAAATCATTGCTTACAGCATCATCGGTTGCCACATCAGTTACACTTTTGGTATTATAAGGAAGCACGGCATAAGCATAGCCGAGAAGTCCCTGAGCATAAGTAGGCTCTTCGTAAATCTCGTCCAAGCTACGGTTGTTTTCCTGTGCAGGCTCAAAGAGATCTGAGCAAGACACCAACGAGAGTGACAATGCAGCTAATATAAATAACTTATTAATTTTCATTTCTGTATACATTTAATAATGATTAGAATGTAGCCTTCACACCTATATTATAATAGCGTGTCTGAGGAGCACTACCTATGTTCATCTCCAATACCTCACGGTTCTTAGAGATAGTGAGCAAGTTGGCACCGCTTACATAAGCAGAAAAGCCCTTAACCCAAGTCTTCTGGAAGAGCGTGCTAGGCAGGTCGTATGTAATCTGTACCTTAGCCAAGCGGAAAGCATCTGTGCTGTACATCCAGAAGTCTGATGTCTGATAGTTGTTGCTACCTGAGAGTGTGGTAAGACGTGGATAAGTAGCAGTCTCCTTGGTTGCCTTAGTCCAGCGATTGCGAACCACAGCTGAGTACTTGCCGTCACCCTTTACCCACCAGTAAGAATTGTTCTTCAAGCCATAAGCACCGAAGTTGCCAGTACCGAGGGCGAAGAATGTGAAGTTCTTCCACTTAGCAGTGAGGTTTACACCCAATGTGAATGGAGAGCCATACCAACCACCCTTGCCCAGGAACACCTGGTCGTAAGAGTCGATCTTGCCATCACCGTTTACATCCACATACTTCATATCGCCAGGCTTCACGTCACTACCCAAGCGGCTCTGGTCTGGAGAGTTCTTGATTTCTTCCTCACTCTGGAAGAAGCCAGCAAACTTATAACCCCAGATACCATCGAGAGCCTTGCCCTCACGGTTTTGGTAATCCCATGCGTTCATCTCATCACGCTTGGTAGCCTTGGTGTTATAATAAGTACCTGTTACGCCGAGCTGCAAGTCTACATCACCCACCTTCTTATTGAAGTTAGCTGCGAAGTCGAAACCGATGCGGCGATTATTGTTAAAGTTGAGCACAGGCATGAATGAAGCATCAGGATAGCCTGGCTTAAAGTGAGAAGGATAGAACGTTGGAGTAGAAATCAGATAACCCTCCATCGAGTTAACGAAGAAGCTAGCATCCAATGTTACCATCTGCTGCCACAAGGAAGTCTTGAAGTTGACAGAAAGTTCCTTACGCTTGATGAAGTCGAGATCCTTGTTAGCAGAACGCTTAGAGAATGTGTACTTGCCTGCAGAACCATCATACCATCCATAACCATCAGCTGTCTGCCAGTTGGTGTCATAGAGATAGTATCTGTTGCCATTTACTGCCAAGTCAATATCCTCGTTGATGATGCTACCAGATACACTGATCATCATATCGTCTATCACCTTGCTGTTCTTCAAGAAGTTCTCGTTCTTGAGTCTCCAACCCAATGAAAGTGAAGGAGAGAAGCCTACACGATGACCTGGAGCCAACTGTGCAGAGTGGATAGCTGCCAAGCCGAAGTCTGCATAATAAGTCTTGGCGTAATCATAAGATGCATCCAAGGCAAGATTAGCACTTGAGTTCTTATGATACTGTCCAGACTTCGACTGCTGGAAGCCAGAGGCAATCAACATCGCAGAGAGGTTATGTACCTTATTAAATGTATTGGCGTAATTGAACTGAGCAGAGAAGAGCATGGTCTGATTGTCCACACTATTAGCGATGTTCTGTACACCAGACTTCTTATCCTCACCTTCCTTCTTCAAAGCTACGATCATATCCTTGCCGTCGATGTTTGACCATGTTGGGATATAGATGGCATAGCTATTATTGAAAGATGTGGTGTAAGAGGTAGCATAGTCTACTGCGAAACGAGTCTCGAAAGACAAGCCCTGCAACAACTTGTGCAGATTGATGTTAACACCTGTATCAAACTGGAACTGGCGGCTAGTATACTTGCTCTTACCAGCAGCATAGTAATCAGCGAAGATGTTAGAAGAGTTAGCCTGTGTACCAGCCAAGAAGTACTTGCCATCCACCAGCTTAGCCACACTCATCAAGTCCCAAGCAGCCTTGGCATTAGGAGCTATCATGTCTGTAGAGATCAATGGGCTAGCATTCTGTGGGAAGTTAGGACGCCAAGTAGCAGCTGCATTCCAATAATCACCAATAGCAGAATGTGAATCATAGAATGTGGCATTGGAGTTAACCCAAGCCTTGATGTCATCTGTGATGTTGACATCTACATTACCACGTACACTGAAACGCTGAGTGTTATTGTTCTTAGCCTCACCAAACTTCAGGAAGTCGCCCTGGCGATAATAGTTGATGTTGCTATAGAAGTGAGCACGCTTACCACCACCACTAATCTCAGCAGTAGCCTCGTAGCGACTATTCATCTTGCGAAGATAGTCAGAAGAGTACATATCGAGATTAGGATAACGATATGGGTTGGTGCCCAAGCCATGATTGTAGATATCCTCAGCAGAGTAGAGAGGAGTCAAACCGTCATTGGCACGAGCCTCGTTGTAGAGAGTCATATACTCAGCAGAGCCCAGATACTCAGGGAATGACTTAGCCACATTGAGACCAGCGTTAGCCTGCACCTCAACCTTCAAGCCATCGTTCTTGCCACGCTTGGTGGTGATGAGCACAGCACCCTTAGCTGCCTTGCTACCATAGAGCACTACAGCTTGCGCACCCTTGAGGAATGTAATCTGGTCAATCTCGCTAGGCATCACGTTGGTTGCCTCACGAGGCACACCATCTACCAATACCAAGTATCCTGCATTGTCAGCATCCATGCCCCAGAGAGAGTTGCCATTCCAACCACCCACGTAGCCCTGCATGTTGTCAAGGCTATAAGTGTGGTAGTTTTTCTTCATCAATCCCTCTACATCGACTACCGAAACGCCGCCCAAGATGTCACCCTTGGCTACCTTGCGATAAGCCACATTTACCATCTCCTTGTCGGCAGCAACGGTATCGGTTTCGTTCTCAGCAGCAGTTTTGGCATCGGCAGCCATAGGAGCCAATGACACAAGACCTGCCAACAGGAACTTTGAATTATATGATTTGAATTTTGAATTCATACTATCATTCTTATTTTAGTATTACTATATAATGTTATTTTACCAACCAGGATTCTGACTAAGCTCTTGATAGAGATAAACATCCTTGATAGGCAATGGGAACCAATAGTGCTTGGCTGTGAAGTGACGAGTCAAGATCGCTTCCTGGCGGAAGTTAGCCACCTGAGCATCAGCTGGGTCATTATTCTTGTAGAAATCGGCATTCTCCACACGGTCAAACTCATCAGAGTACTTTACATTGTAAGGAGCCTCGGTCAGGAGCAACCAGCGCTGCAAGTCGTTGAAACGGAAGCCCTCGAAAGCAAGTTCCACCTCACGCTCACGGCGAACCTCGTCCATGAACTTATGTGCATCAGCTACATACTCTGGAGCCACATGACCAGCGCCACAACGATCACGAAGGGTATTGATGGCATCCTCAGCAGTCTTGCTAAAGTTAGTAGCCTTGCCAGAAGCACCACCAAACGCAGCACAAGCCTCAGCATACATCAGATAGATGTCAGCCAGACGCATATATGGCAAGTAACAGTGGAATGCTGAACCCCAATCGTAGTCGCGATCCACCTCATTACATGTATGAGGCACCAACTTCTGGATGAAGTAACCTGTACGGCTGCCATTAGCCACTGGACGCATATTGCCACCTGTATACAACTGGCAGTACTGCAAGTTAGCCCACTGACCAGGAGTACCATTCAGATACTTGAAGCCATCAAACACGATGTCGTGATAGAAGCGTGGGTCACGGTTCTTATATGGATGAGTAGGATCGAAACCACCTGCTATGTTAGGAACCAACTTGCCATTCTCTACGATGTAAGCGGGCTCACCATTAGCCATACCGTAAGCAGCTATCAAGTTTGCTGTAGGCTGGTGAATCACATTGTCATGTCCAACCACTTTCTGTACCTTAGGACCAAACACCTTAGAGGTATTCCAGTTAGAGCCGTTGAAGTCTGCAGATGGACCACGGAAGATAGCCTCAATAGATCCAGGCATTTTCCAGTTCTGCTTCTTGGTATAGAAGATATCAGAGAAGCAAGAGTTAGCATCGGCAGAACGCTCATGATCGTAGACGTTCTTATATTTGAACTCAGCCAACCCATACTGTGTCTGGCCACCCTCAACCAATGTGAGCAACTCACCGAAGACCTCAGCTGCCTTCTTGGCAAACTCCTCATCATAGTCGTATGTCTTGCCATTCTTGCTAGCTCCTACCTGTGCGCCATCCTTCATCAATGGGCTGGCAGCCCAGAGATAAGTCTTGCCCAGATAACCGAGTGCCATGATCTTGTTGATACGAAGGTCGTTCTTGCCCTGTGTGGCAGCACCATCATACTCATTGTCCCAGTTGATAGGCAACAGATCGGCAGCCTTGCGATAATCAGCAGCAGCCTTCTCTGCACACTTCTGATAAGAGAGACGAGGCAAATTGAGCTCTGAATTGAGATCCAAATAGGTATCAATGTATGGCAAACCACCAAAGTACTGCATCAACTCAGTGTGCCACCATGCACGGAAGAAGTAAAGCTGACCAGCAATGAGGTCTTTCTCTGCCTTGCTAGCTACCAACTTATCGAGATTAGCCAAGCCCTGGTTAGCCTTACGAATGCAATACCAAGCATGTGGCCAAAGTGAGTGGTTGAACTTATCTGTAGATGTAGGGTTGCTGCCATCCTTGTAAAGCCAGTTACCAGTGGTCTGCCAAGCACGGAAGTTGCCCAAGTCTACCTGGTGTGTCATACGGCCATCAGCCTCTGGGTTGAAGATTTCATCATCACCCCAGTTCCAAGAAGGACACCAGTTACATTTTTCCTTATCAGGGATACAGTTGTAAATCTCCTCTACGTAACCCTGAAAGTTACGGAAGTTTACAAATGCGTCATTTTCTGAGACTGTAGAATCGGCCTCCTTGTCAAGATAGTCCTGGCAAGAGTTGAGCGAGGTACCGAGAGCCAGCGAGACGCATCCCATCAACAAAAAATTCTTTATCTTATTTTTCATTTGAATGTTCATTTTAATATTACAATGAGAATTTAACACCTAAGTTGAAGCGGCGTACTGTAGGATATGCTCCAAGGAAACCGCCACCACCGAGGTTAGCCTCACGGTCATCAGGCATACGAGTCCAAAGCCAGAGGTTGTTACCATTCAAGTATACCTTGAGGTAGTTCATACCGAGAGCCTTGATCCATCCCTTGGTCCAAGTATAAGCAATCTCTACGTTCTTCAGACGGATGTATGAACCATCATAGAGGAACTGAGTACCATTGCTGTAATCAGACTGGGTAGCACCCCAACGAGGAATGATAGATTCTGGAGAAGACTCATTCTTGTCCCACCAAGTACCAGTGTCATAAACATTGTCCAACTTATTACCAAAGCTTGTCAAGGTTACGTCACGAGTTACATTGGTTACACCATAGAACTGAGCGAAAGCAGAGAAGCCCTTATACTCGATACCGATAGTGGCATTGTATGTATTCTGAGGGCTTGAGCTATAACCTACTGGAGCTGAGTCCTTGCTATCTACCACACCATCACCGTTGAAGTCTACGATGTAGTAATCGCCTACCAAGCGGTGGTTGTCGTTAGACTCATGAGCTGGAGAACCTATCAAGTCATCGATGTCGTTGATAAAGCCACGATCAATGTATGAGTGATACTGACCCATAGAGTAGCCTGCCTCCTTCTGATAGTTAGGAGTGAGCAGAGCGTCATCCTTCAAAATTACCTTATTCTTGGCATGGGTCATATTGATGTTACCCCAGAGGCGGATGCCATTGGCAAATTTCTTGTTGAGTTTCAACTCCAACTCGTAACCACTGGTACGAACCTTACCCTTATTGATAGTAGGAGCTGTAGTACCAAAGTAAGATGGGATGGAGCGGTTATCACCAAAGATCAAAATGTCGTTACGACGGTCGCAGAAGAAATCGAGCGAACCGGTAATCAAACCACCCAAGAAACCATAATCAATACCGAAGTTGGTCTTCTTCACAGTCTCCCACTTCACATCTTTATTACCCAATGTATTCTGGCGATACCATGTGTAGATACTGTTGGTATGGTCAAGATCCATCACTGTGTTGCCTCCGTATGCCCACTGGTTCATGTAAAGCCAACGACGAGAAGAGTCGAATGGATCGCCCAGGTTATCATCACCAATCTCACCGTAAGATGCACGGAACTTCAACATATCAATGATGTGCTTGTCACGAAGATACTTCATGAAGTTTTCCTCAGTGATGGTCCAACCGATAGCTCCAGAATTGAAGAAGGCGAAGCGATTGTCCTTGCTAAACTTTTCTGATCCGTTGTAAGCACCGTTATACTCGATGTTGTAACGACCAGCATAGCTATAAGTAGCACGGAACGCCCAGTCCTCACGGTAAGTAGGCATCACACTACCACGTGCATTCTCCTGACGAGAGAACAAGCCCATGGCTGTAACATCATGCTGTCCGAACTTGCGAGCCCAGTTGAGCTGCAACTGATAGTAAAGATTGCGAACAGTCTGGTTGTTATCAACCGAACCACCTGAAGTACTCCAGTTAACGCCCTGTTTCCAGTCGAACTTATTGTTTGACTCATATACCTGGCCATATGTTATATTGCCAGTCTCCGGATCAACATACTTGGTCTGAGCTGTATTGTTCAAGTCATTGATACCACGGCTCGTCTCAACAAACACGTTGTCCCAAGAAACGGTACCACGCAAGTTCAAGCCCTTGGTGATGAAGTCGAGTTTCTGCTCCAAGGTAAAGTCGGTATTGATACGAGTAGTAGTAGCCTGCGCTGTACCACCGATGGCGAGATTCTGAGCAGAGTTACTTACGTTAGACGCATTTGGATAATAACCCCAAGAGCCATCGCTATACTGAGGCAAGAATACATCTGGAGCGATGTTATAAGCACCAGCCCACTGCTGACCAATCTGCCACTCGCTATTGCTCATGTTGCTCCAAGGAGCCTTGCGCACACCATTAGAACCTGATACATTTACCTTTAATGTAGTAGTTTTAGTGATAGAGAAGTCCAAGTTACTGCGCACATTGATACGATTGTATCCATAGCCAGAGTTGTAGTTACGACCATTGTCATACTCACGGAAGAGGTCACCCTCGTGTACAAAGTCGGCAGAAGCAAAATACTTCACGAAGCTTGTACCACCGCTCACATTGACATTGGCATTATATGACATGGCGCTCTTCTTGAAGAGGGCATCCTGCCAATCCACGTTAGCATAACGCTCACGCTGCTCATCCGTAGTCTGGTTACGATAGTTCTCAATAAATGATTGAGGACGGATGTAAGACCAAGATTCTGGAGAAACACCCAACTCATGCTCCACTGCCCTGTTGCGGAACATCAAGGCATCGTATGAATCATACTTGTTAGGCAACTTAGAAGGAGCCTTCAATGTAGCGTTGAAGCCTACATCAATCTTAGCCTTGCCTTCCTTACCACGCTTGGTAGTAATCAAGATGACACCATTGGCACCCTTCACACCATAAACGGCAGTGGCAGATGCATCCTTCAATACAGAGATACTCTCCACTGAAGAGATATCCACGCTGCTCATCGGACGCTCGATACCATCGACGAGGACGAGAGGGTCACTGTTGTTCCAAGAACTAGCACCACGAATGATGATCTGTGGCTCCTCCTCACCAGGCATACCATTGCCCTGAACAGTTACCACACCAGGAAGGTTACCAGTTAAGGCAGCACCAATGTCGCTGACACCGGCAGCACGTTCCAGCACCTCACCTGTGGTCTGTGCAATAGAACCTACGACAGAAGCCTTCTTCTGCTGACCATAACCAACGACTACAACTTCGCCGATGGCATTGTCGTCTTCCATTGAGAGTTTGAAATCTCTCTTCTTACCAATCTTTACTTCCTTGGTCTTCATACCTACGTATGTAAATACGAGGATAGA
>ERZ1031933.239-NODE-239-length-15237-cov-6.291661_pt1 | contig 15237 bp, 9 predicted proteins | sample MGYA00517880_ERZ1031933 | MGnify/ENA primary metagenome ERZ1031933 (study PRJEB33719, sample SAMN04261283) | wastewater metagenome | biome: rural village; feature: human; material: feces | host: Homo sapiens | place: El Salvador | collected 2014-01-14 ... | reverse complement strand
CAAACGGTTCTAATGCCGTAGTCTCCTACAGTTAGCCATTCATCACAATTCTATAGTGTTGGCACACCATCAGCCCCATATTATTAGTTTTACCGGACAGCAATATAATTACTCTGCAATAGGACATTTGACTTTAAATTCTATAACTTCTTTAAATTCTTTGACTTCTTCAAACAACATATAAAAAAACTTAATACAACTGTCGTTTATACAAATATAAGAGAATAAATGGCTAATTTTGCAAGCAGAATAATTAAATAAATAAAAGAGAGTTATAGCAAATGTTAAACTGATGTGGTGCTTTTACGACTAAAAGGCATCACATATTGTGTGCGCCTAAGCGAAGTAAAATAATGATAAGCACCGCTGGTTTACGTTTGAAGTTATGCAAATAAAAAAATAAACTAAAAACAATAAACTAAAACAATAATTTATGAAGAAAAAAAAGTACGACCGACCTTTTGTCGAAGTATTGACGCTTGAGACAACCAGGGGCATGATGTTTGACCTCTCCAAAGGAGAAGGAAATCCGGGAGTAGTTAATTCAATGAAACGTCCTGGTCCGAGTAACTCCAATTGGGACGACGACCTTGACGAGGCTGTTGACGATTGCGATTCAAGCGAATTTAGTTATTGCAATTAATCCCATCGATTTTTGTGGTGAACCCCATTGGCGTTCCCATTCTATTTTGATTTTTCTATTAAACCTTTATTAATATGAATTTGTTATACACATTGGCGCTGACTTCCGTGTATATCTACAACTCGCTGGGACAGTACCTCTCGGTGGGCGCAGATGGCAAGCCAGCGATTTCAGACAAGCCGGTTGCTATGGAGATCTCTAAAGCTACAGAGACTCCAGATAAAAACGCCGGTCGCGTAAACTTTGACGGCAAAGACATCAAGTGGATATTGAAATCGTCTGCCGACGGCTCTTACACATTGGGCTATCAGGATAGCGACGCCTACTCTACTGCCTTTGTCTACACACAGAATGGCACACTTGCCACTTCGTACGAGGAACCATCTGCGACTTTTAAATCTGCACAGTGGAAGTATTCTACAGAGGCTCCTAAGAATCAAGCAGTGACGCTCGACGAGGCGCAAAACTACGAACGCCCTACATTCACTGGATCTCATGTAGACGTCACCTTGAAGCGCAAACTTAACAAAAACGAATGGAACACGCTTTGTCTTCCTTTCCCTTTGTCAGCTGCACAGATTGCTGAACTTTGGGGCGCAAGCACTAAGGTGGCAATACTCACCGGCGACTCTGAGACAAAACTCTCATTCTCTTTTTGCGACAACATCGAAGCAGGCAAGCCTTGCTTGTTAAATCCTGAGAGGGTTAATCAGGAGCACACTTATGAGATTAAAGACATCGAGGTTTCTACATGGAATAACAGCGACCTTCAGCATATTGTAGGAAGCACAAGAATGAAAGGTTTCTTCTCGCCGAGAACAATAATGAAAGGCTCTTACGTTATAGGTGAAGCTAACAAGGTGTATCATCTCGTTTCAGACATGGAAGCAAAAGGTTTCCGTTGCTATTTCGAAGACGTATCAGATGAAAACCGTCAGCTCACATGGGGCATCGACGACAACACAACGGGCATCGACGGCACCTTCGTAGCACCGCAGGCTCCTAAGGTTGGCAACATATACACCGTCAATGGTCAGCTCGTGCGCCGCAACTCTACTGCTGCAGGTCTGGCTCCGGGCGTATACATCATGAACGGCATTAAACTCATAGTTAAATAAAAATATACGACCCTATGAAGACATATATAAAACATCATTTTGCTGCGATAATAACGCTGCTCGTACTCGCTGCGACGCAGGCGTTCGCAGCGGAGACAAACCTTCTGAGCGACTACACGCCTAACGGCTCTTCGTTCTCACAAGAAACAACAATTGATTTCCAGAAACAGACATTCAAGGCTGTGCTCGACCTTAGCTCTTGCCAAAGCACCACAACACACGAGAACGTGCTCTCTATCGGCAATGATTTGCAGGATGCAAAAGGATGGGGAGGCTCTGGCATCTACGTAATACACATGTTCTACACAAGCAGTGAGGATTCTTTGCAGATTAACTGCTTCAATGGAACAGCCCAATTAACTCATCGTAAAAGTTACTACGTTTCTAAAGAAGTTACTATCGAACTGAACTCGAACGGTCTGTATCTTAATAGTTCAAAGATTTGCGATGCGTCAAATATCAGCAATCTGCTTGGCCTTTCGTCTATTCTCTACGGTAGCACTCAGGGCAACACACGCTCATGGGCTACATACAAGTCTGTAAGCCTTGTGACAGAAGAAACCACTGGTGGAACCACGACCTTCTCTGCCCCAGTATACGGCTCTACATATTTTATTTGTCCAGCCGACTACCCGACAAGATGCTTCACTGTTACTACATCTAAGAATGATGAGCAGATTACTGTGACCACGAAGTCGGACAGCAACACGGGTCAGCAGTGGATAACAAAACAAGGCAACTATTCTACAATGTACCCTTGGCACATTGTAAACATCATGTCTTCTAAGGCTCTTGACATGGCTGGTAACGATGCAACAAAAATGCCACTTCAGTGGACATCTGAAAACGAGCATAACGGTGGACAAGCCAATGCCAATCAGGAGTGGGAATTCGAGGAGGTAGATGCTACAAATCATACATATAAGATTTACGCTTATACACAGAACAATACTTATTACCTCACATACGACGGAACAAACGGCGGCAAGCTTGGTCGTACAACAGATTCATCAAGCGCTACAGCCTTCGGCTTCATCTGCACAAACGGCACTTCTGGTGGCACAACTTCTGGCGGCGGCGGAACATCTTCTAATGGTTCGTTCAGCATTAGCTGGATAAGCAATCAGAACAAGGTGAGCGACCATAAGGAGGACGCTCACGCTACATTCATCCCTTACGCTTCGGTAGAGCAGATGAAGGCGGACGCTAAGCACTATGCAGAGCCGTGGCAGCAGCCCGACGAAACCAAGGCTGAATATATCAACCTCAACGGAACTTGGAAATTCAAGTATGTTGCAGGTACATCATCTGGTCCTGGCGCAAGCGAGTTCTATGCAAGCAACTATGACGATAGCGGTTGGAAAAACATCCGCGTGCCGCTCTCTTGGGAAATGGCTAACTACGGCAAACCGGTATACACCAACGTAGGCTATCCGTTCCAAGACAAAGCTCCAAACGCAAACGTGGGTTGGGAGAAATATGGTGTTACCGACCACAACGCAACTGGCTTCTATCGCCGCACCATCACTATTCCTGAGACATGGAAGGACAAGCGTGTGTTTGTACACTTCGACGGCGTATATAGCGCTGCCGTGGTATGGGTGAATGGCAAGTACGTAGGCTACTCGCAAGACTCTAACACCGACGCTGAGTTCGACATCACCGACTTCGTAACTACCGGCGACAACCAGCTCTCGGTACGTGTATATCGCTGGTGCGACGGCTCGTATCTCGAAGGTCAGGATATGTGGCACCTCTCTGGCATCCACCGCGACGTATATCTCGTTGCTACTCCGAAGGTGTTCGTGTCAGACCACTATATCACATCTTCGCTCAGCAACGAGGCTACAAGCGGCAGCATGTCTGTAAAGCTGACAGTAGACAACCGCAACAACACTTCGGCAACCAAGACTCTACAGGTAACGCTGCTCGACCGTGACGGCAAAGAGATTGCTACCGGAACAGAGACTTACAGCGGAACAGCAAAAGCTGAAAAGACCGTTACACTCAACAGCCTCAGCAGTCTGCATCCGTGGAGCGCTGAAGACCCGTATCTCTACACCGTCGTTGTAAGTCAGAAGGACGAGAACGGAGCTGAGGAGATGGCGTTCTCTACAAAGTACGGTTTCCGCAACATCACAAAGAATGGCAACCTCATCTACATCAACGGCAAGCGTGTCTACTTCAAGGGCGTGAACACTCAGGACACTCACCCGGAGTATGGTCGTGCCATCGACATGGAGACCATGATGAAGGACCTCACAATGATGAAGCAGGCTAACGTGAACACAGTGCGCACATCGCACTATCCGCGCCAGCCAAAAATGTACGCCATGATGGACGCTCTCGGCTTCTACGTAATGGACGAGGCTAACGTGGAGTGCCATGGCAATCAGGGTTTGTCAAATAACAGCAGCTGGATAACAGCTATGGATGACCGCACAAAGCGCATGGTGCTGCGCGACCGCAACCACCCGAGCGTTATCTTCTGGTCGTTGGGCAACGAGTGCGGTGGCGGTAGCAACTTCTCTACAACATACAATACGTGCAAAAGTCTCGACTCACGCCTTGTTCACTACGAGGGAGCAGAAAGCGGAGCTAATTACTCCGACCTCGGCTCTAACATGTATCCAAAGGTTTCGTCAGTACGAGAAAACAGAAGCGGACTGAACGGCAAGCCTTACTTCATTTGCGAGTATGCTCACGCAATGGGTCAGGCTGTTGGTAACTTGAAGGAATACTGGGATATAATTGAGAACAGCACCGGCATCATCGGTGGTTGTATCTGGGACTGGGTAGACCAGTCGGTTTACGACCCTGCAAGGCTTGTTAACGGTGAGAAGAAGGACAAAAACGGCTTCAACTACTGGATATCAGGCTACGACTGTAATTCAGTCTATACAAATTGGAGTCCGGCTATAGGCTTCCAGGGCAACTTCCTCAACAACGGTATCGTTACACCAGACCGCACATGGACTGGCAAGCTCTCTGAGGTGAAGAAGGTGTACCAGTATGTGAAGTTCAGCGATTTCAACGCTTCTGCGAAGTCTGTAAACATCGCGAACAAGTATGCGTTTATGCCTATCTCGTCTGATAACTTCGAAATCGGCTATCGCGTGATGAAGGACGGATACTTGGTGGAGAACGGCAAGGTAGACAACTTCAACTCTATCGATGCTGGTTCTTCTGCTACCGTAACTCTGCCAATACAGAAATCTGAATTTGACGACGCAGAGTATCTCGTAAACGTAGAGTTGCGCGTTAAGAAGCCAACAACAGCTGACGTTGCCGACTGGACATCATGGGCAGAAGAGGGCTACAGCATCGCTGACGCTCAGTTCTCGCTCTCTAAGCAGGACATCTCTAACGGCACAGCTAAGGGTACAGACGGCACAATGGGATTTCCAGTGCTGCCAAGCTACACTTCTACTGGTGGTTCGTTTAGCAGCGCAAGCGGCAATACAGTTTCTGGTACCGACAACAACGGAAAGGAGTATTCAATCAGCTTCAGCAACGGCAAGATGACCTCATGGACTTACGACGGCAAAAACCTTATCGCTGCAGGTCCTGACTTCAACAGCTATCGCGATGTCGACAACGACCGCAGCTTCAAACCTTCGTTCAGTAATTCGTCAAACATCAGCGTAACAAGCCCACTTAGAAAGAGCGGTAACAACGCTACAATGTCCGTCAATGGTTCGGCTACAGGATGCAGCTACACCACCAACTATACATTCTATCCAGACGGCACAGTGGACATGGAGGTGACATTCTCGCCAAGCCAATCGCTCGCCCGCATCGGCTTGGGCATGCAGTTTGCCGCAGGCTTCGAGAACGTAGAGTTCTATGCTCGCGGTCCACGTTCTAACTACAGCGACCGCAAGACGGGTTCTTATCTCGGACGCTTTACCACGACGGTAGACGACATGGTTGATGAGATGATTCACCCACAGACATTCGGCGACCACGAGGAGTTACGTGAGCTGATTCTCACTAACAAGACCGCAGGCGTACAGCTCGGCGTAAAGGTGGGCGGACGCGCATCGTTCTCGCTTTCTCACTACGACGAGACTAAGTGGTGTGACCGAGATGACACTATGTGGAGTTCAAAGCTCCACTGGTACGATCTGACACGCAACGACAAGGTTTACGCTCACTTCGACTATATGCAGCGCGGTTTGGGCAACAACTCTTGCACTGGCGAAGATTGTCTGTCACAATATCAGTGTCCGTCATGGGGCAGCTACACCTACACACTGCGCTTCAAGCCACAGTCGGCAGAGAGCGTTAATGTGGTGGCAGAGTAAGTCTCCTAAAACATATTTATATAAAAAGACTCTCCCGATAGGTAGCAGGCAAAAGCCTGAGCCTATCGGGAGAGTCTTTTTAAGTTTATATAACACTAATTCTGCGCCTCGTTTCTCAGAAAACATGTATTTTCGCAGTGTTAACTTTTAAGCTACCAAAGAATGAAAACGACCGACTATCAACCTTTACTGGAAAACATAAGAGAGGAGATTGAGATATACGCTAAAGAGGGCAAGCAGGCTGACTATATCCCGGCACTGGCGAATGTAGACCCTGACCAGTTCGGACTATGCCTGCACATGCTCGACGGCAGGACATACAGCATCGGGGCTTCCGACGTGAAGTTCTCGATACAGAGCATCGCAAAGGTGTTCTCGCTTGCCATCGCTCTGAGCATCTTAGGCAAGGATCTGTGGACGCGCATCGGAAAGGAGCCGTCGGGATCGGCGTTCAACTCGCTCGTGCAACTGGAGTACGAGCACGGCAAGCCGCGCAACCCGTTCATCAACGCCGGCGCATTGGTGACTGCCGACGTTATTCTCTCGCATCTGGAGAACCCTAAGGAGTTCTTCCTGCGCTTCGTGCGCACAATAGCCGGCAACGAGGACATCAACTTCTCGGAGGAGGTGGCGCAGTCGGAGCTGAGCTGCAGCTATCTGAACGCTTCCATCGCCTATCTGCTGAAGCATCACGGCAATCTGCACAACGACGTGAACGATGTGCTGCAGTTCTACAGCACTATCTGCTCGCTGGAGATGAGCTGCGAGGACCTCTCGCATGCGTTCATGGCGTTCGCAAAGAGCAACGAGCCGTTCTCGCATGCCGGCGTGAACCTGACAATCTCGAGGGTGAAGCGCATCAACGCCATCATGCAGACGTGCGGCTTCTACGACGAGGCAGGCGACTTCGCGTTCCTCGTGGGACTGCCTGGCAAGAGTGGCGTGGGCGGCGGCATCGTGGCGCTCTACCCGTCGCGCTACTCGATAGCGGTGTGGAGTCCGAGACTCAACTCGAAGGGCAATTCTATCATGGGCATGAAGGCTCTGGAGCTGTTCACGTCAGAAACGGAAGAATCAATATTCTGATGTTCTCCCACGGATTGCACTTGTAGGAGGCTACGGCATTCCTGCCGTGGCCACGCAGCCCTCCGCAGCAATAAGCTCCCACGGAACACGCAGAATTCACAGAACCTCCTGCTGAGAAATTCTCCCACAGATTGCACAGATACACACAGATGGTTAGGCTGCGTAAAGTTTAACAACGGATTAAGCGGATTTTGGCTGCGTAGAATCAAACTTAGAGCTTAATCCGCGTTAAAAACCACAGCAAGAAAAGCCTTAAAAATAATAAAAGAGTGGGCGTTCCCCATAAAAATGTGTAAGACAAAGCTATTATTCCCCCTTAAAATGTGTATCTTTGCATCGACATTCCCCCTTAAAATGTGTATAAAAGGTGGAACATTCCCTCATTTTTTGTGAAATAAAATTACCAAAGAGAAACGTGTTTTGAAAAGAGATAATGACAGAGAAGATTTATTATAAATTCATACAATTCGCCCTGGGCACATACGAGGGAAAGGATTTTCTGGACGGGTCGGCGCTGAACGGTTTCGACTGGCAACGCTTCTACGCCTTCGCCAAGAAACAAACGCTGGTAGGAATCATCATGGAGGGCATATCGCGACTGCCAAAGGCGGTAGCACCCAAGCAGGGACTGCTTATGAACTGGTTCATGATGAGCCAGAATATAAGCCGCCAGAACATGATGTTGAACGCGGCGACGGCGGAGATATATAATAAGGTGAAGGCGGCGGGCTACGACTGCTGCATTCTGAAGGGTCAGGCGAATGCGGCTATGTACGCCAACCCTGCGGCGCGCACGCCGGGCGATGTGGATATGTGGGTGAATGCTTCACGCGAAGAGATAAGACAACTGGCGCAAACGCTGGCTAAGGAGAACGGACGGATTGACGAGGAGAGCTACAACCACATTGCGCTCACGACGAACGGCATATCGGTGGAGCTGCACTATACGCCGGGCTTCATGGCAAACTTCACGTACAACCGCCGCTTGCAGCAGTGGTTCCGCGAGAGCATCGACGCACAGTGTCGCAACATGATAGCACTGCCCGACGAGACGGGCGAGGTGGCTGCGCCTACTGCCGACTTCAACGCTGTCTACCAGCTCTACCATCTCTATCACCATTACTTCTACGAGGGCGTGGGACTGAGACAAGTGGTAGACTATTACTATGTAATTTTGAATTTTGAATTAGGAGTTTTGCGCTCGGCTCGTAGAGACGCTTGCCAGAGCAAGAATTGTCGCTTACGCGATGAGGAGTTGAAGAATTGTGAATTGGAAAGTCAAAACTCAAAATTGAATAATTCAAAATCGGCAAAGCCGACAATTCAAAATTCAAAATTCAAAACTCAAAATTCTCTGACTCGTCTCGGCTTATGGCACTTCGCCGGCGCAATGATGTACGTGCTGCACGAGGTGCTGGGCTTGCCAGAGGAGAAGATGATTGCGCCGATGGACAAGAAGCGCGGAGAGATGCTGCTCAACGACATCCTATGCGGCGGCAACTTCGGACATCACGACGAACGCCATGCCTGGGGCCGCGACACCTACGACGGCAACGGATTCAAGCATGGCGCATTAGGCCACAACCTACTACGCCTCCACCGCGACCTGCGACTGCTAAAATACTATCCGTCGGAGGCGCTGAGCGAGCCGATATTCAGACTGTGGCATTATTACTGGCGCTGGAAGATACACCAATTATAATGGAAGATGGCTGGAAGATAACCCACTTTTTAGAGTTATCTTCCAGCCTTTATTGCTCTCACCACCAACCCATTACACCATTTCTGGAAGATATGGCAGATTTTTTCACGTACTGGTTTATATATTAGACTCCTAAGGTCTAAACCTTAAAATAATCCTGCAACTCGACAACAGCCTCAGCATCGTGGTTGTCGAGGTCTTTTATTATCACGCCGTGCTCAAGCAGCGCGATGCGTGTAGATATCTCCGTGGTGTGCTGCAGGTTGTGGCTCGACACGATGACCGTCGCACCCGTCTCCTTGTTGTATTCAACAAGAATCTTCTTCAGCATATTCTGGCTGCGCGGGTCGAGGAAGTTGAACGGTTCGTCGAGAATAACCAGTTCGGGACGGTTGAGCAGCGCCGCTATGATGCCCACCTTGTGGCGATTGCCCGCAGAGAAGTCGCGTATGTACTTCTTCTGGTTGAGTATCTCGCCGCCCATCAACGGCTCGAAGTAGACAAGGCGTTCCGCAATCTGCTCCTTCGTCATGCCCGACACACGACCGATGAAGTCGAAATATTCCTCCGCCGTGAGGAAGTCGATGAGGAAACCGTCGTCGATGTACGCACCGGTATACGCTTTCCAGTCTTCGCTCAGCGCCGGATTGATTGGAGAGCCCCCTCCAACTCCCCCGTCGGGGGAGAGCTTGAGGCTGCTTGGACCAAGTTCAACGCCATACGCAGACGGATGCATAGTAACAACACCCTCGTCAGCCTTCAGAAGGTCGAGCATAAGGCGAAAGAGTGTAGTCTTGCCGGCACCGTTGTTGCCCACAAGACCAAGAATATCACCGTTGTTGATGGTGAAACTTTTAATGTCCACGGCAGTGTTCGTGCCGAAGTGTTTCTCAAGATTACTGAGTTCTATTTTCATATACTTCTAATTATTTACATTCTAACTCTTGCTTCAGGAACTTCGCCGTGTAGCTTTCTTTGCATTCAGCCACTTCTTCCGGCGTTCCCTTTGCGAGCAAGCGTCCGCCACCGCGTCCACCTTCAGGTCCCATGTCGATGATGTAGTCGGCGAGCTTTATCACGTCGAGGTTATGCTCGATGATAATCACCGTGTTGCCACGGTCGACCAGCTTCTCTATCACCTCCATCAGAATCTTTATGTCCTCGAAGTGCAGACCCGTTGTCGGTTCGTCGAGAATATAGAGCGTCTTGCCGGTGTCGCGCTTGCTGAGTTCGGTAGACAGCTTCACACGCTGACACTCGCCACCCGAGAGTGTCGTCGAAGGCTGACCCAACTTGATGTAACCCAAGCCCACCTCCTTCACGGTTTTTAATTTCTGCAGAATGTTAGGCACGTTCTCAAAGAACTCTACAGCCTGATTGAACGTCATATCGAGTACGTCGGCGATGCTCTTTCCCTTGTAGCGCACCTCAAGCGTCTCACGATTGTAGCGCTTGCCGTGACACTCCTCGCACGGCACGAGCACATCCGGCAGAAAGTTCATCTCGATAGTGCGGTAGCCGCCGCCCTTGCACGTCTCGCAGCGTCCGCCCTTCACGTTGAACGAGAAACGCCCCGGCTTGTAGCCGCGTATCTTCGCCTCGGGCAGATTGACGAACATGGCGCGTATATCGTTGAACACGCCGGTATATGTAGCCGGATTGGAGCGCGGCGTGCGACCAATCGGCGACTGGTCTACATTCACCACCTTGTCTATATTATCTATGCCCTCGATACTGTCGTAGGGCATCGGCTTCTTCAGCGAGCGGTAGAAGTGCTGCGAGAGAATAGGCTGCAACGTCTCATTGATAAGCGTCGACTTGCCCGATCCGCTCACGCCCGTCACCACGATGAGCTTGCCTAGCGGAAACTCTACGTCAACATTCTTCAGGTTGTTGCCCTTCGCACCGCGTATCACGATGCTCTTGCCGTTGCCCTCGCGTCGCTTGGCAGGTATCTCTATCTTACGCACTCCGTTGAGGTAGTCGGCGGTGATGGTGTGCTCCTTAAGCATCTGAGCGGGCGTTCCCTGGAACACAACCTCGCCACCACGGATGCCCGCCTTCGGACCGATATCGACAATATAATCGGCGTTGAGCATCATGTCGCGGTCGTGTTCTACCACAACCACGGTGTTGCCCATGTCGCGCAGCTCCTTCAGCGAGTGGATAAGACGGTCGTTGTCGCGCTGATGCAGACCGATGCTCGGCTCGTCGAGGATGTAGAGCACGTTGACGAGCTGCGAACCGATCTGAGTGGCAAGGCGAATGCGCTGGCTCTCGCCGCCGGAAAGCGTTGCCGACTGGCGTGAGAGCGACAGATAGTCGAGACCCACGTCGAGCAGGAAATTGATACGTGTCTTTATCTCCTTCAATATCTCCGTAGCGATAGTCTTCTGACGAGAGTCGAGGTGGGCTTCTGCCTCGTCTATCCACTGCTTGAGCTGCAGAATGTCCATCGCAGACAACTCCGCAATGTTCTTGTCCCAGATGCGATACGACAGCGCTTCGCGGTTAAGGCGTGCGCCGTGACACTCAGGACACTCAGCCATAGCGAGGAACTGGTCAGCCCATTTCTGTCCAGCCTGCGAGTCGTCGTTCTCCATGACGGTGCGCAGATACTTTATGACGCCGTCGAACGTGCAGAAGTAGTCGCTCGACGTGCGCACCACGTCCTTGCTGATGCGTATCGTTTCGAGCGAACCGTACAACACCTCGTTGAGCGTGTCCTCAGGTATCTCGCTCACCGGCGTCTTCAGCGTACATTCAGCCGCTTCGAGAATGGCGCCAATCTGCCAAAATATCATCTGGTTCTTGTACTTGCCCAGCGGAACAATGGCGCCCTCGTATATAGACAGCGAGTCGTCGGGGATGACCTTCTTCATGTCAATCTCGTTGACATAGCCCAAGCCCTTGCACTTGCTGCAGGCACCCTCGGGCGAGTTGAACGAGAACATATTGGGTGCAGGGTCGCGGTAAGAGATGCCCGACGTAGGGCACATCAGTCGCTTTGAGAAATTCTTTGCCACGCCCGTGTCCTTGTCGAGAATCATAATCAGTCCGTCGCCCTCGCGCATAGCCGTAGCCACAGTCTTGCGCAGGCGGTCGTCGAAGCCGTCGCGCATCTGCATCTTGTCTATCACCACCTCAATGTTATGGTTCTTGTAGCGGTCGGTCTTCATGCCGCTTCTTATCTCCGTAATCTCGCCGTCGATGCGCACGTATAGATAGCCCTTGCGACGAAGCGTCTCGAAGAGTTCGCGGTAGTGGCCCTTGCGCTGTCTTACGAGTGCAGCGAGTATGTATATGCGCTTGCCGGCATAGTCGGAGTTGATCATCTCGATGATGCGCTCCTCGGTATACTTCACCATCTTCTCGCCCGTAACGTAGCTGTAAGCCGTTCCGGCGCGAGCATAGAGCAGACGCAGATAGTCGTATATCTCGGTCGTTGTGCCCACGGTAGAGCGTGGGTTCTTGTTGGTTGTCTTCTGTTCGATGGATATAACCGGACTCAAACCGGTTATGTTGTCGACATCGGGTCGCTCCATTCCGCCAAGGAAGTTGCGTGCGTATGCCGAGAACGTGTCGATGTATCGGCGCTGACCTTCGGCGTATATCGTGTCGAAGGCAAGCGACGACTTGCCCGATCCGCTCAGTCCGGTGATCACCGTGAGCGAGTCGCGTGGTATCTCCACGTCAATGTTCTTCAGGTTGTGGACGCGTGCGCCCCAAACGTTTATCTTTTCTCCCATAACTCTATTCCGTAGAATTCACCCCATTGCTTTCGGTATAGCCACGCAGCAGGTTCACATCCTTCTTGATGTTATACTTTCTTCCGTCGGCTCCCTTCGCCTTCACGAGCACGAAGTAGACGCCCTGCTTCACATCCTTGCCGTTGAACTTGCCGTCCCATCCGCCCGCAGGGTCGTGCCATTCGTATATCTTCTGTCCCCAGCGGTTGAAGATGTAGGCGTCGAACTCCACGATGCTCTGGTAGTTGTTCTTGGCGCGGTAGATGTCGTTGATGCCGTCGCCGTTCGGCGAGAAGGCGTTGGGCATCTCGAGCTTGCTCTCCGATATCTGTATGGTTATCGGCTGCGCGTCCTGCCAGTAGTCCTTGGTGTAGGCTACGGTGTCGTTGCCGTTGATGAAGGTGGCGTAGAGCACGATGCGGTGCGAACCTGCCTCGGTGAAGGTGTACTCGGTCTCTTCCTCGTAGCGCACAAGATAGGGCTGCGTCGCGCCCTCCTTGGTGAAACGCCACTCGTAGTGGGGCGTGTACATACCTACGTTTTCGGCATTGGCGTGAAACACCACGGTGAGCGGTGCCGATCCGGAATAGCTCGTGCCGGTCTCTTCGCCTTCGTCGGTTGTGAACGTAGCTTGCGGGTCGATTGTCGGCACCTCGTCGGCGTAAGCCTGCAGCGTGGTGCAGAGAACCAACAATAAAAGTGTTCTGATGTATCTCATTGTCTACTCGTTTACTTATCGTCTTGTTTACTTGTCTACTCGTTTACTTGTAATGCAAAGTTAGTTATTATCTCGCACACAGCAAAACGCTGCTACCTATTTATAACGTTATTTATGAACAAAGATTTTTGCAAACAATATATTTTGTGTACTTTTGCAATGTTAATTTTAATAGAATGATAGAAATGAGACGTAGCATTAGAATTCTTTTCTTGTTCTGCGCCATGCTGCTGGCATCGTCGGTGGCGGCGCAGACGCCGAAGTGGCAAGACTTGTATAAGGTAAAGAAGAAAGACACGATATATGGCATCGCCCAGAAGTTCGGCATCACCATCAACGAGCTGATGCAGGCAAACCCCGACATGCAGAAGAACGACTATGTGCTGAAGAAGGGCGAGCAGCTGCTCATTCCGTTCCCGAAGCAGGTGCAGACCACTGCTGCAACAACGGCGCCGAAGGCTTCTGCAACACAGCAGCGTGCGGCTAACACGGTGAACGTGGGCGTGATGCTGCCGCTGCACAACGTGGACGGCGACGGACAGCGCATGATAGAATACTACCGTGGCGTGCTCATGGCGTGCGACAGTCTGCGCAGTCAGGGCATCAACACCAACGTCTTCGCTTGGAACCTGCATAAGGATGCCAGCGTGGCGCAGGTGCTTGCCGACGCCAACGCCAAGAACTGCGACCTTATCTTCGGCCCGCTCTACACCAAGCAGGTGAAACCGATAGGCGACTTCTGCCGCAAGAACGGCATCCGCCTCGTCATTCCGTTCTCTATCAATGGCGGCGACGTGGAGACCAACGACCATATCTTCCAGGTTTATCAGAGTCGGGTGCTCACTGCCGAACTGTCTGTGAACGCGTTCATGGACCGCTTCAAGGATGCGCATCCGGTGTTTGTCGATTGCAACGACACAACAAGCGACAAGGGTGTGTTCACAGCCGCTCTGCGCCGCCGTCTTGAGGCTGAGGGCATTGCGTACAACATAACAAATCTGAAGTCGTCGGAGCCGATGTTCGCCAAGGCGTTCAGCGCAAAGAAGCGCAATGTGGTGATTCTGAACACGGGTCGTTCGCCGCAGCTTAACTCTACGCTTGCAAAGCTGAACACGCTGCGTGCTTCTTACCCGAACATACAGATTGCGATGTACGGCTACAACGAATGGCTGATGTACAAGCGCGTCTACCAGGACTACTATTACAAGTACGAGGCATACATCCCGACGGCATACGTCTACAACGAGTCGGCGCCGGCTACAGCAAGTCTGGAGCGCCACTATCGCCAGTGGTTCAAGTCGGATATGCGTTTGGCTCTGCCGCGCTTCGCCCTCACGGGCTACGACCAGGCGCAGTTCTTCATCCGCGGCATAAACAAGTACGGCAAGCAGTTCAACGGCACTCCGCAACAGAACACGTACAAGCCGCTGCAGACTCCGCTGAAGTTCAAGCGCGTGACGAACGGCGGCATGCAGAACAACTGCTTCGTGCTGCTCCACTACAAGCCGACACGCACGATAGAAACAATTACGTATTAAAGCCCCTCCCAACCCTCCCCGTCGGGGAGGGCTTGGCTGCTCTTCTTCGGCTTAGAAGACTTAAAGAGGCTTAGAAATAGAGAGGCTTAGAGAGGCTTAGAAAGGCTTAGAAACAGAAAGGCTTAAAGAGAAAAAGAACAAATGATAAAGAATATAAGAAAAGCACTCCTCGCTCTGCTGCTGACGGCAGCCGTGTGCGCAAAAGCGCAGGTGGGCGACTACCGCAACGACCTTGCACTCGGCTTCAACGGCGGCTTCGTGATGAGCAGCGTGAGCTTCGTGCCTAAGGTTACGCAGACGCAGCACCCGGGCTTCACCGCCGGTCTCTCGTTCAAGTACACCTGCGAGAAATACTTCAAGACCTACTGCTCTGTGT
>ERZ1031933.235-NODE-235-length-15284-cov-5.151356_pt1 | contig 15284 bp, 7 predicted proteins | sample MGYA00517880_ERZ1031933 | MGnify/ENA primary metagenome ERZ1031933 (study PRJEB33719, sample SAMN04261283) | wastewater metagenome | biome: rural village; feature: human; material: feces | host: Homo sapiens | place: El Salvador | collected 2014-01-14 ... | reverse complement strand
AATTCTTGTTTTTTTTGTTGGGAACTGTTACCTTTTAACAGTTTTTCCGTTTTTAATCGAAATTATCCGTTGGTTGCGCGAGCCCCTGAAGGCGAGAGTCACGTCTCTGAGGGCTTTCACGTATTCGCCGTCAACAATCACGTCGACGTATGGCAGTATCTGCTTGAGCTTGTCGTTGGCCTCTATTTGCTCGATGGTGAAGCCCGTGTAGAGCCAAATGTCCTTGCCTGGCAACTTTTCCTTTATCTCCTTTGCCAACGCTGTCACCTCGCCGGCTGAACACAAGGGGTCGCCGCCAGAGAATGTAACCCCTTGAATATATGGCTTTGAGAGTTCGGAGAAGAGGTAATCGTGCGCCTCCTTGCCGAAGGGTTGCCCTCCCTTGAAGTCCCACGTCTCCGGATTCTGGCATCCTTGGCAATGGTGCGTGCATCCTGCCACCCACAGAGTAACGCGGAAGCCCTCGCCATTGTTGACGTCACAAGTTGTTATGTCGTGAAATCGCATGCTTATTCTTCACTCAGTTGGTTCCGTGGCTTACATGTCCTGGAAAGGCGCGGCCACTTTCTTGTTCTTTTCCGAAAGCGAGCTTCCGGTGCTTCCGCCACATTTTTGCGTATCGTTGGCGAATGAGCGCAGGTGCTTCACGCGGTCTTTCACTTCAGCTTGCTTTCCAAGGTTGAAGTTGTGGTAGTCGGTCGTCAAGTATCCCGTTACGCGGCGCAGGCGCCTGATGTTGCTTGAGCCGCAGATGGGGCACGTGTCGTTAATCTCGTCGGTGTAGCCACAGTCCATGCACGTGTCGTTGGGCACGTTGATGGCGAAATACGGGATGTCCTTGTCCATGGCATAGTCGATGATTTTCTCCAATGCCTCAACGTTGTGCTTCGTGGTTGACGGCAGTTCCACGTATGTGATGCAGCCCGCTGAAGAATATCCGGTAAGCTGGCTCTCTATGTCAATCTTCTCGAACGGGGTCATGTGCTCCCATACGGGCACGTGTACGGAGTTGGTGAAATAGTCGCGGTCCGACACGTTCTTTATCACGCCGTACTTTGCCTTGAACTTCTTCATGGCGGTGTAGCAGAGGTTCTCCGCCGGCGTGTAGTAGACGCCGAAGTTGAGCTTGTATTCTTCCTTGAACTCTGCGCACCTCTTCTTGAACAGCGACTCTATGCGCTTTGCCAATGCCATGCCCTCGGGCTTGGTGTGGTTGCACCCTATGAGCAGCTGCAGTGTCTCGGCCAATCCGAGCTGGCCCATTGCGAGCGTGCCGTGCTTCATGGCCGAGCGTATGCCTTCTTCTGGAATGTATCCGGCCATGGTGTGGTTGTCCCACATGAACGGCGCTGTCTTTGGGTCTTGCGAGCAAATCCAGTTGAATCGCTCTATGAGCGTGTCCTTTGCCTCATGAATCTTCTTGTCGAGCAGCTTCATGAACTTCTCCACGTCTCTTCCCGCCTCCATTGCGAGGGTAGGCATTATGATGGTCGTGGGGCAGATGTTGCCGCGTCCGTCCTTCAGCTGGCCCAGTCCGTTCACGTCCCATCCGTTTGCCGTGCGGCATCCCATTGTCGAGAAGTAGGTGCGCGGGTCGTTGATGTCGAATCCCTCGTTTCCGCTCCAGTTCACGTTGGCGTAGTTGGGGTACAAGCGTTGCGACGTAGAGCGCATCGCGAGCTGCTTGAGGTCGTAGTTGGGTGTTCCGGGCTTGTCGTTCACGCCTTTCATGTATTGGAATATTCCGCATGGGAATATCGGCGTGTTGTGGTGGAAGCCGATGCCCTCGAGCGAGCCGAGCAGCAGGGCGCGCGTCACGAGGCGGCCCTCCTCCAGCGTGCAAGTGCCGTAGTTGATTGATGTGAACGGCAGTTGGTCGCCCGAGCGGCTTTGCAGCGTGTTGAGGTTGTGGTACATGGCCTCCACGGCCTGGTGCAACTCCTGGATGGTGTCGCACAGCGCCGCGTTGTAGTATTTCGGGTCAAACTTGTCCTTGTTGGCGAGCTTGAAGTCTTCCTTTGTCAGTCGTGTGGCCTTTGAGAAGCTTTCCTTCACGGTGTCGGCCCAGTGTTCGAAGGCCGACCTTGTCACGCCCACGCTGTCTTGGTAGGTCTCATCGTAGAGGGTGAGAAAGTCGGTGTCGGCAAATTCCTTTTGGTCTTTTGCCCAAGCCGTGATGTAATGTTTGAAGAACGACTTGCGGAAATACGGCACCATTGTCCAGTCGAGATGCGTGGCCGACACGCCGCCGAACTGGTCGAGGCTCTGAAGCTGGAAGATGACGGCCACGAGCTGCATTGCCGTGTTGAGCGAGCCAGCCGGGCGCACGTCGCCTTGGCGAGTGTGGAAACCCTTTGACAGCAGGTCGTCGAAAGGAATGGACAGGCAGTTGTGGAAGCCAATGGCATATTTGTTGAGGTCATGTATGTAGACCTCGTTGTTCTCGTGGTTTCTGCAAGCCAAGTCTGACATGCAATGGTCGAGCGCGTATTGCTTCTCATACACGTTGGCGGCCTCTCCCGAGCGTCCACCACCTGAATACTCGTCGATGTTGGCGTTTTGGTTGACCACGTTTTTGGCCATCAGCTTGTCCTCGTAGGCTTTCTTCACGCGTTGTTCGCGCTCCAGCTTGTGCTGGTAGCGATACTCGCAATAGGCTATCACGGCGCGTGTCTCGCCTTCCTTGGCAAGCACCTCCACTACGGTGTCCTGGATGTTTTCTATCTCGAAGATGTCTGTCGTCGGAAGATATTTCTTCTCGCACAGTGCAAACACCTTGTCGGCGTATTCGCGTGATATTTTATCGATGTCGCCCTCGTGACCTATGGCCTTGAGGTCTTTCAAAATGGCGACTTGAATCTTTGTCAAGTCGAACGGAACTACCTTGCCGTCGCGCTTTCTAACTTGGATCATGGCTGTCTTGTAATATTTTTCATGCACAAAAACGGGAAACTTTTTCTTAATTTAAGAAACAAAAGTTTTCCATTTTGGATAACTTTATGCTTTTTTCTCTTTCCCGAAGTTGTCTGTTTTTGTTCGTTTCCGATTGCAAAAGTAGTAAAAAGTTTGATAAGTCGGAGACGTTTTATCTTCTTTTTTCCAACTTTTTTATTCTCTTTTGGCAATCAAGGAGTTAAGTGGTTCCTGTTAAAACATAGCTGCGGCTTTGTGCTGAAACGCATTGTTTTTCCGATAAATGTGCCTTGCCGCCGGCATGTGGCTCGTGGCCGTTAGGCTTCCCGCTGAAAAGCCGTCTCGGCTTCATCGCGCCCTCGTCGCCGTTCCACCGTAGAGGCCCTTTCGCCCTCCGCCATGGGCAATGGCCTTATAATATAAATATGTGGTTTTAATAATAATTAAGCCATATTTGTTCGGCTTGTTTATAAAAACCACTACTTTTGCAATAGTATAATCAAGCGACTTACGCGAAATATGGATATAGTAGAAAGATTCATCAATTACACAAAGTTTGACACGCAGTCGGCAGAAGACTCTTCGACCGTGCCCAGTACCTCCAAGCAGCTCATCTTCGCCAAATACCTGAAGGAAGAGCTGGAGCGCGAGGGGTTGCAAGACGTGGAAATGGACGACATGGGTTACATCTATGCCACCCTGCCCGGCAACACCAAGAAAGACGCGCCCACGATAGGCTTCATCTCCCACTACGACACGGCCCTCGACGCGAGCGGCGCCAATATCAAGGCGCGCGTCGTGAATAACTACGACGGGGGCGACATAGAGCTCTCTCCCGGCATCGTCTCCTCTCCCAAGAAGTTCCCGGAGCTGCTGCAGCACAAGGGCGAGGACCTTATCGTGACCGATGGCACCACGCTCCTTGGCGCCGACGACAAGGCTGGCATCGCAGAGATAGTGCAGGCCATGTGCTACTTGAAGGATCATCCTGAGATTAAGCATGGCGACATCCGCGTGGGTTTCAACCCCGACGAGGAGATTGGCATGGGCGCCCACCACTTCGACGTGGAGAAGTTTGGTTGCCAATGGGCTTACACCATGGACGGTGGCGACATCGGCGACTTGGAATACGAGAACTTCAACGCCGCCGGCGCCAAGGTTACCATCAAGGGCGTGAGCGTGCACACGGGCTACGCCAAGGGCAAGATGATCAATGCCTCGCGCCTGGCCTGCGAGTTCAACAGCCACATACCAGACACCGACATACCTGAGACCACCGAGGGCTACGAGGGCTTCTACCACTTGCTCTCCATCAACAGCCATTGCGAGGAGGCCAAGCTCTCCTACATCATACGCGACCACGACCGCAAGAAGTTTGAGCAGCGCAAGGATTTCATGGAGCACATCGCGGAAGAGATGAACGCCAAGTATGGCGAGGGCACCGTGACGATAGACATCAAGGACCAGTACTACAACATGAAGGAGAAGATAGACCCCAACATGCATGTCATCGACATCGTGCTCAAAGCCATGCAAGAGAGCGGCGTCAGGCCGAAGGTGGAGCCTATCCGTGGCGGCACCGACGGCGCGCAGCTGTCGTTCCGTGGCTTGCCCTGCCCGAATATCTTCGCCGGCGGAGTCAACTTCCATGGCCCTTACGAGTTCGTCTCCATCCAGGTCATGCAAAAGGCCGTGGAGGTCATCGTGAAGATTTGCCAGCTCACGGAAGGCTTCAACGAGTAAACAGCAATCAGCCAGCCTCGCCCTTTGAGGTGATCCTGGTTTTCACAGTTCAACCGAAGGGGTTTGTGCCTGCTCGCACGTGCCCCTTCATTTGTTTCCATACATGAGAACATTGGAACTCTTGGCGCCAGCCAAGAACTTGGAGTGCGGCGTTGCCGCCATCAGCCACGGCGCCGATGCCGTGTATATCGGCGCCGACCACTTTGGCGCGCGCGCCTCGGCGGGCAACAGCGTCGCCGACATTCACGCCTTGTGCGATTTCGCCCATCTCTTCGGGGCGAAAGTGTATGTCACCGTCAACACCATCATCTACGAAGATGAGCTGTCGGCTACGCAAGAGCTCATCACGCGGCTTGCCGAGGTGGGCGTGGATGCCCTCCTCGTGCAGGACATGTCGACGCTTGCCATGCGTCGCGTGGCCTTGGCCAAGGTGGGGCGCGTGCCGCTCCTTCACGCCTCCACGCAGATGGACAACCGCACGGCGGAAAAGGTGGCGTGGCTTCGCGACCTCGGTTTCACGCGCGCGGTGCTGGCCAGGGAGTTGTCGGTAGATGAGATAAAGGCCATCCACGAGGCCGTGCCCGAAGTGGAGCTCGAGGTCTTCGTGCATGGCGCGCTCTGCGTGAGCTATTCGGGTCAGTGCTATGCCTCGCAGTGCCTTTTCGGTCGCTCGGCAAACCGTGGCGAGTGTGCCCAGGTGTGCCGGATGAGCTATGACCTCGTGGATGCCGACGGCAGGGTGGTGGTAAAAGACCGCTACCTCCTGTCGATGAAAGACATGTGCCAGGTGGACCACCTTGAGCAGCTTGCCGACGCCGGCGCGTCGTCGTTCAAGATAGAAGGCAGGCTGAAAGACGCCGACTACGTGAAGAACGTCGTGGCGGCCTACTCGCAACGTCTCAACGAAATTATCAAGCGTCGTGGCGGCGACTATCGCCGCGCCTCGTGGGGCAGGGTGGACTATGCTTTCCAGCCAGACCTCGCCAAGACGTTCAACCGCGGCTATACCGATTATTTCCTTAGAGGCCGTCAGCATGGCTTGTCCACCATGTTCACGCCCAAGGCCCTCGGCGAGTTCGTGGGCACGGTGAAAGATCTTCGTGGCGATTCTTTCCGCGTGTCGGGCATGGCGGCGTTTGCCAATGGCGACGGCCTGTGCTTTGTCAAGGACCAGGCTGACGGCAGTGCCCGGCAGGGCGAGCTGCTCGAGGGCTTCCGCGTGAACAGGGTGGAAGGCAACCGCCTCTTCCCGTTCCACATGCCTCGCGGCTTGCGGAGGGGCATGTCGCTGTACCGCAACAACGACGTGGCCTTTGGCAAGGCCTTGGCGGGCGAGACGGCGCGCAGGGTCGTACCCGTGTCGATGGAGTTTGGTGTCACGCCCGACGGTTTCCGCCTTGCCATGACGGTAGACACCGGCGAGGGGAAGACGTTGGAGTGGGCCGTGGCGACGCCTTTTGAGCACCAGCAGGCCAACCGCCCGCAAGAGGACAACATACGCAAGCAACTCTCCAAACTCGGAGGCACCATCTTCGAGCAGAAGGGCTTGACCATCGACCAAGACGCCAAGGGCTTGTTCATTCCTTCCAGCGTCTTGGCGCAGCTCCGGCGCGACGCGGTGGAGGCCTTCGGCAAGGCCCTTGAGAAGGCGACTGCCGACGTGGGCCTGACCCGCGACCAAGAGGGCACTGGCGCGCCGGCGCGTTTCTGGTCGGAGGAGTACAAGAAATACCCCTATCTTTTCAATGTTGCCAACCGTGAGGCCCGCGCCTTCTACGAAGCCCACGGCCTGAGCGGCATGGAGCCAGCCTTGGAGACGGCTGAGCCGAGAGGCGTGGTGGCCATGCAGTGCCGCTATTGCATACGCTACGAGCTCGGCTTCTGCGTGCGACGTGGCGGCAAGAAACCGGAGTGGCGCGAGCCGTTGACATTGAGGCTCGGCGACGGGCGAGGCTTCCGTCTCGACTTCCGTTGCGGCGAGTGCCAGATGAACTTGTTGCCCGCCGAATAGCGGCTACCACGTTTCTTTTATCCGAATTGCTTGTCGCCGTATAGACTTTTTTATTAACTTTGCAGCAGATTTATAAAAGCAATACCAATGACTTATACCATTGAGAAAATCACCACCCTCATCGGTGCGCGTCGCTATGGGACTGCGGATGCCAATATCGCGTTCTTGCTTACTGACAGCCGTTCGCTTTGTTTCCCCGAGGAAACCTTGTTTTTCGCGATCAAGTCGGAGCGCAACGACGGTCATAAGTATATCCAAAACCTTTACCTGCGTGGCGTGCGCAACTTCGTTGTGACATCCGTGCCCGACAATTACCAGGCTCGCTTCCCACAGGGCAACTTCCTTAAAGTCACCGACACCTTGGAGGCCCTGCAGCGTCTTGCTGAGCGCCACCGCGACGAGTTCAACATACCAATAGTGGGCATCACGGGCTCCAATGGCAAGACCGTGGTCAAGGAATGGCTCTATCAGGTGCTCTCGCCCGACTGTTTCGTGACTCGCTCGCCACGTTCCTACAACTCGCAGATTGGCGTGCCATTGTCGGTGTGGCTGATGAACGACGACACGAAGGTTGGCGTCTTCGAGGCTGGCATAAGCAAGCCAGGCGAGATGCTCGCCCTGCGCGACATCATACAGCCAACGATAGCAGTGCTTACCAACCTCGGCGCGGCACACCAAGAGAACTTCACGTCGATGGAGGCCAAGTGCAAGGAGAAGCTCATCCTCTTCCACGACGCGCAGGTCATAGTCTACAATGCCGACGACGACACCGTGGCTCGGCTCGTTGCCGCGTCCGACTACAAGGGCGAGAAGCTCTGCTGGTCGCGCAAGGACGCCGGCGCAAAGATGTTTGTCAAGAATGTGGTGAAGACAGAGGCCGACACCACTGTCGACTTTATATATAATAATGTGGAGGGCAGCTATACCATCCCGTTTATCGACGATGCCAGCATCGAGGATTCTATCGTCACCGCCATCGTGGCCATGCGCCTCGGCGTGGGCGCTGACGCGCTGAAAGAGCGCATGGCCCAGCTTGAGCCGATAGCCATGCGCCTTGAGGTGAAAGAGGGCCGTCATGGCTGCACGCTCATCAACGACTCTTACAACTCCGACATCAATTCGCTCGACATAGCCCTCGACTTCATGAACCGCCGTCCCGACCACAAGGGCCGTCGCCGCACGCTCATCCTCAGCGACATACAGCAGAGCGGCATGAACCCTGCCGACCTCTATCGCGAGGTGAGCCGCTTGGCAAAGGAGCGTGGCGTGGAGAAGTTTATCGGCATAGGCCCGGTGGTGTCTGACAATGCCAAAAGGATAGACATCAAGGACTCGTTCTTCTTCAGCAGCGTCAGCTCGTTTCTCGACTCTACGGTGTTTCGCACGCTGCGCGATGAGGTCATCCTCATCAAGGGCGCGCGGCAGTTTGGCTTCGACCAAATCACCGACCTCCTCGTGGAGAAGGTGCACGAGACGGTGCTGGAGGTTAACCTCAACGCCGTGGTGGCCAACCTCAACTATTACCGCTCGTTCATGAAGCCCGAGACCAAGCTCGTGTGCATGATAAAGGCCGACGCTTACGGGGCGGGCAGCGTGGAGATTGCCAAGACGCTGCAAGACCATCGCGTTGACTATCTCGCCGTGGCCGTGGCCGATGAGGGTGCCACGCTGCGCCGCAACGGCATCACGTCGAATATCATGATAATGAACCCGGAGATGTCGGCGTTCAAGACGATGTTCGACTACGACCTTGAGCCGGAGGTCTACTCTTTCCGCCTGCTCGACGCTCTCGTGAAAGCGGCCGAGAAAGAGGGCATAACGGGCTGGCCCGTACACATAAAGCTCGACACGGGCATGCACCGCCTTGGCTTCGACCCGGAGAAGGACATCGACAAGCTCATCGACAGGCTGAAGCATCAAGACGCCATCATACCCCGCTCGGTGTTCTCCCATTTCGTGGGTTCCGACAGCGACGACTTCGACGCCTTCTCCGCCCACCAGTTCGAGCTCTTCGACAAGGGCAGCCGCAAGTTGCAGGCCGCTTTCAGCCATAAGATACTCCGCCACATCGACAACTCGGCGGGCATAGAGCATTTCCCTGAGCGCCAGCTCGACATGTGCCGTCTTGGCCTTGGCCTGTATGGCATCAACAGTCGCAACAACCATGTCATCAACAATGTGTCTACATTGAAGACCACCATATTGCAGTTGCGCAACGTGCCGGCGGGCGACACCGTGGGTTATAGCCGTAAGGGCACGATAGACCACGACAGCGTGATAGCCGCCATACCTATTGGCTATGCCGACGGCCTGAACCGCCACCTTGGCAACCGTCATTGCTATTGCCTGGTCAACGGACATAAGGCCGAATACGTGGGCAACATCTGCATGGACGTGGCCATGATAGATGTCACGGGCATACCGTGCAAGGAAGGCGACAGCGTTGAGATTTTCGGCGACGACCTGCCCGTGACGGTTCTCTCCGACGTGCTCGACACCATACCTTATGAGGTGCTCACGGGCATCAGCAATCGCGTGAAGCGAGTGTATTTCCAAGACTGACGCGATAAATCAAATAATAAAGCCAACAAGGGCGGCCACGAAGACTTGTGGTCGCCCTTGTTGTTTCTCCAATTACGCACACCGTCTTCCAACCGTTTTGCACCAATTTGATGTGATAATAATATTTTACAAATGGTCGTCTGAGAATCGATTTTTTTCAACCGAGCTGTCTCTTGACTGGAAATGACGCGATTATGGGCGGTTTTGGTAAAGCGTTGACTATTAAGCGATTGTGTTTTTGACGATTCTCAGGTGATGCCGAAACTGACAATCGGGGTCGCCGTTACAGTGCAATCGCGTCGCCGTTACAGTGCAATCGCGTTGCCGTTACACCGTAATCGCATCGCCGTTACAGTGCAATCGCGACGCGATTACACCGTAACGGCAAGAAAAAATGGCTGAAAACTGGCTGATGGGGTTGCCCAGAGGGTAGCCTCGAGCTGTTTCTCCGCTCTAAAATCATTGGCTTCCAAGTGTTAATTTTTGGCAATAATATTTTACAATTTTCCTTTATCCCCATTGGCTGTTAGCCGGCTTGTATTCCGGCACGAGCTGTCTCATGAGGGCCACTACGGCATTTTGGTCGTAGGTGAGCGCGGTTTTGATGATGTTGTCGATTTCTTTCGACACTTGGTCAAACTCGTATTGCCTTACCTTGGCAATCCTTATCTTCTTGTTGAACGTGGGTTCGGTGCTCTCCTCGTTGGCGAGCACCTCCTCGTAGAGCTTCTCGCCAGGGCGTAATCCCGTGTACACTATCTTCACGTCCTTTGTGTTAGACAGTTTTATCATGCGCTTGGCGAGGTCGGAAATGCGCACCGACTTGCCCATGTCGAACACGAATATCTGTCCGCCGTGCCCGTGCGTGCCAGCTTCCAACACGAGCTTGCAGGCTTCCGGTATGAGCATGAAGAAGCGCGTCACGTTGGGGTCGGTCACCGTCACGGGGCCGCCGTTGCGTATCTGCTTCTCAAATATCGGGATGACCGAGCCGTTGCTGCCAAGCACGTTGCCAAAGCGCGTGGTTACAAACTCCGTGGTCTCTTGCGCGCCGTTGAGGCTTTGCGTGTAAATCTCGCACAGGCGTTTCGAGCATCCCATGACGTTGGTAGGGTTCACGGCCTTGTCGGTGGAAATCATCACAAACTTCCTCACGCCGTATTTCACGCTGAGGTCTGCCATTATCTTCGTGCCGTAAACATTGTTGTAGATGGCCTCGGCTGGAGAGTCCTCCATCATGGGTACGTGCTTATAGGCCGCGGCGTGGAACACGTAGTCGGGGCGGTTGGTCTCGAAAATCTTGTCCATCAGCTTCTCCTGCGTGATGCTTGCCACTATGGTCTGGCAGTCGATGCTTGGGAAATGCTTGCGCATCATCAGCCTGATGTCGTGTTGCGGAGTCTCGGCAGAGTCGATGAGCACCATGTGGGCGGGGTTGAACGTCGCCACTTGCCTCACTATCTCAGAGCCGATGCTTCCGGCCGAGCCCGTGATGAGTATGGTGCGGTCTCTCAGCATGGTGCCAATGGCGTCGATGTCAACCTGTATCTCGTCTCTTGGAAGAAGGTCGGAGATTTCAATCTCCCTAAGTTTGTTGGAGTCGATATTGTTACCCTCGTGCCATTCTTCCATGTCGTTCATCACGTAGATGTTGACATCGTGGCTGAGGAGCATGTCTTGCAACGTGGTATCCTCTCGAAAACTTCGTATTGCCGCTGGTGATACCAACACCGCGTCAATGTCTTTTGTCCTTATGATGTCTACGAGGCCTTTGTTGTTTAGGTAGGCACGTTCCCCCATTACAATCTTGTCTTTCATCTTCGGGTCGGGAGATATGAAACCTCTCAGGCGAAACTTCTTGCCGCAGGCACTGCCTTGTATGGAACTTGCCAGAGCCATCGCACCGTAATGGACACCGTAGATGAGGGCGTTGTGGGTGGCGTTCCTGCCCAACAACTGCTCGTAGAGAGCCTTCATGAGGATGCGTAGCCCCCACATCAAGGCCGTGGAGATGAGGAACATCAAGAACACTTGCCGCCCCTGAAATTTCACGAACGGAAGATGAAGGAAGATGACGGCATAGTGGAAGATTTCAGCCATGAAGCAACTCAGGGCTTGCGCGTAGCAAACGCGTCTAAGGTCATCTACGGATGAATAGCGTATGATGCCACTGTATGTGTGGAAAGCACGGAAGCCGATCAAGAAGAAAAGAAGATAGACCCCAATGGTCTTTGACAATGGAAGGATGTTGCCTAAGGTCACGACTCCACGATAGTAGAACCAAAAGACAAGGATGCCCGAGAGATAGCCAATTATCAAGTCAGCGATAAGGACACACCAATAGGGAAGGGCGCTCCGTGAGACATACCATTTAGGCAGACTATATTTCATGTTTTATATTTTATTTGGATAATATGCGAAAATCGCTATATAGTTTTTATTTATCTACAAAATTACAATTTCTTTCTGAGAATCATCTCGTTAGTAGCGTTTTTTATAAGTAACCAATAAAGGTTGTCACCATGTTAACGACAATAGAGACAAAAGAGACAATATGTCTTGCCTTGGCATCCGAATGCCTTTTCTGGAAAATTGTCTCTTTTGTCTCTATTGTCGTCTTTATAAGGAAATGGACAAGTGCGGTTTACTTGAAGCTCTCTACCGCGGCTTTCAGTTGCTCGTCGTTGCCCGTCTCATAGTCGGCAGGCGTGTTGTAGACCTCGATGTCGGGCTTCAGCTCCTTGTTCTCGAAGAAGGTGCCGTCCATCGCCTGGTTGCCCACCTGCGGAATGCCGAAGATCATGCCGTTCATCATGCGTTCCCACCAAACGGCCGTCATGGTGCCGGCCACGGGCGCGCCCACGAGCTTGCCGATGCCCAGGGTCTTGTAGACGGCCGGGAAGCCGTGGCCATTGCTGTAGTCGTCCTCGCAAATCATCACGCACGACGGCTTCACCCACTTGTTCCATGGGTCGTAGCCGATATACTTGCCGTGGGCTATGAACTTGGCGTATTGCTTGCCCGAGAGCAAGGTGCAGAGGTCGTCGTGCAGCCATCCGCCACCGTTGTGTCGCTCGTCCACGATGACGGCTTTCTTCTGGCGCATGGAGTCGGAGAGCAGTTGGCTGAACACCGTGCGGAAGCTCTCGCTGTCCATGGCCTTGACGTGTACGTATCCGATGGTGCCGTTGGATAGCGAGTCAACCATCTCGCGGTTGCGGTCCACCCAGCGTCGGTAGAGCAGGTCGGCCTGCGCCGAGCGGCTTATCGCCCTGACGACGACATCGAAGCGCTTCTTCCTTGACGGGTCGAACACGCTGACGCGCGTCATCTTGCCGGCCTTGCCGTCGAGTAGGGAGGTATAGTCGGAGCCTTTCGCTATCTTCTGTCCGTCGATGGCCTCTATTATGCATCCTTTCTTCACGCCCGTGTTGCGCACGGCGAAAGGCCCGCGGTTGATGACCTCCTCCACCTTCAGTCCGTCGCCTTCATAATCGTTGTCGAAGAAGAGGCCGAGGGCCGCCGTCTTCAGCGTGGCGCCTTCTGGGTAATAGCGCGCGCCGGTGTGAGAGCCGTTGAGCTCGCCGAGCATCTCGGAGAGCATGTCGCGGAAGTCGTAGTTGTTGTTGATGTATGGCAGGAACTTGGCGTAAGTCTTCTTGTAGCCCTCCCAGTCAACGCCGTGGAGCTTGGGGTCGTAGAACTTGTCTTTCACCTGCTGCCACACGTGGTTGAAGATGTAGGCGCGCTCCTCGTAAGGACGATAGTTGAAGTTGGCCTCGAAGTCGATGCCCTTTTGCGAGTTCTTGGCAAGGTCTATTTGCTTTATGCCGTTGTTGTAGACATAGAGGTGCTTGAAGTCCTTGTCGGCCTCGAGCCCATAGCCCACGTTCTTCATCACTATCTCGGTCTTGTTCTCCACCAAGTCGTGTTTCCACAGGTCGTAGCCGCCCTCAAACTTGGCTTGGTAATACAAGGTGTCGCCGCCAGGCGAGAGTATGGCGTCGGCCATGTGCGACGAGTTGACGGTGAGGCGTATCACGCGGTCGCGGCAGTTGGCGAGGTCAAACTTCAGGGTCTTCGCCTTGTCTTTCTTCTTGTCGTCTTTCGCCTTCTTGCCAAGCTTAATGAGCGGTTTTTTCTTCTTCGTGGTGTCTGCTTTCTCCTTCTTGTGAGCCTCGTCGTAGAGCGCGCGCTCCTCCTTGCCCATGCGGAAGCGCTCGTAGGCGTCGAGGTCGAAGAACATGATGTAGGCGTCGTCTTCCGCGCCCCAGCTGCCATGGCTGCGGTAGCCGGCGCGGTCGCTCATGAAGAGCATGGCCTTGCCGCCAAGCACCCATCGCCCGTTGTTGTCGTTGTAGCCGCTGTTGGTGAGGTTGGTGATTTTCTGGCTTCCGTCGGCAGGCACGAGGGCTATGTCGCTGTTGTTCCAGCCGCCGTGGCCGATGTAGTTGGAGAGCAGCCACTTGCTGTCGGGGCTCCACTGGAACCACAGGTCGCCATCGGAGTAGCTGTATTGGAACTTGCCGTCCATGAGCTGCCTCACGGCCTTCGTCTTCACGTCCACGGCCTTCAGCGCGCCGCGGTCTTCGATGTAGGCCACGCTCTTGCCGTCGGGACTGTACGCCGGCTGCATGTCGACCAACGACGACTTCACCAGCTGCTCCTCCTTGAGCTGCGTGGCGTAGGTAAACTGCTTCTCGTCCTTGTTCACGATGCTCGTCTGGTAGATTTGCCAAAGTCCGCCACGCTCAGAGGCGTAGACAAGGCTGCGGCCGTCGGGCGAGAAGTTGACATTGCGCTCCTGCTCCGGCGTGTCGGTGATTCGCTTTGTCGTGGTGTAGTCTGTCGACGTGACGTAGACGTCGCCGTGCACCACGAAGGCTATTTCCTTGCCCGATGGCGACACCGCGAACTCCGTGGCGCCGCTTCTCAGCACCTGTCGCTGCAACTTGTCGGAGCCGTCGTCGGCAACCATCGAGAGGTTGAGCCTCACGGGCTGGCTGCCCTCCTTGAGGGTGTAGATGGCGCCGTCGTAGGCGTAGCACAACGTGCCGTCGGTGGAGCGCGTGAGGAACCTGACGGGATTGCCCTTGTAGTGGGTGAGTTGCGTCTTGGCCGTCTCGCCTATGCGGCGCTTGTAGACGTTGAAGGTGCCGTCTTCCTCGCTGAGATAATAATACGTGTTGTTGTCGCCGCCCCATACCGGCGTGCGGTCCTCGCCGGCGAAATTGGTCAGCTTGGTGTAGTTGCCACCCTTGTAGAGCCAGATGTCGCGGCAGATGGGCGACTGGTGGTGTTTGCGGAACGGGTCTTCGTAGCCTTTGTTGTCGTGGTAGAGCAGGGCGCCGTCGTTGCCCACGCTGATGTCTTCCATCGGTATGTCGGAGAAGAGGCGCATGCGTCCGCCTTTGTCGCTCACCTCATAGACCTGCGAGAAGTTGGCGAACATGATGCTCGTGGCCTTCGGCATGATAGAGGCTTTCAGCATGATGGTGCTGTCGTTTCGCCAAGCCATGGGGTACTCGTCGCCACTGTCGGTCGTAACCCTTCGTGGCGTGCCACCGTCCCTGCCCACCACGTAGATGTCCATGCTGCCCTCGCGGCTTGAGGCGAAGGCTATTTGCCTGGAGTCGGGGCTCCACACGGGGTATGCGTCGTAAGCGGGGTTAGTGGTGATTTGCCGTGCCTGTCCGCCGTTGGCCGGCACGGTCCAGATGTCGCCTTTATAGGAGAACGCCACGGTCTTGCCGTCGGGCGAGATGGCAGGGAAGCGCATCCACAGAGGGTCGCTTTGCGCCATGGCCGATGCCGTTGCCAGTGGGGCGATTAAGGCTAAGAGAATCTTTTTCATTCCGTTATGATATATTATTAAACTAAGTGTCTTTATATTATGCAAAGATAACGCAATTATTCAAGACAGGTTCGCTTCTTGTTGAGAAATATAAGCAAAGTCTTCATTTCTCGTCGAAATCATCATGATGCCGGTCAGACTTGTGGCAGAACCATCAACTGAGATCGGAAGAGCGTCGTGTAGGGAAAGAGTGTAGATCTC
>ERZ1031933.201-NODE-201-length-16042-cov-4.916745_pt1 | contig 16042 bp, 10 predicted proteins | sample MGYA00517880_ERZ1031933 | MGnify/ENA primary metagenome ERZ1031933 (study PRJEB33719, sample SAMN04261283) | wastewater metagenome | biome: rural village; feature: human; material: feces | host: Homo sapiens | place: El Salvador | collected 2014-01-14 ... | reverse complement strand
GTGGCAGCAGGTGCGTTTGGCGATGCAGCCATTGCGGGCATGAGCATCGTAACCGGTAATCTTTTGTCGTATTGCACGGGGCGGTCTTGTGTGCTGGACGAGGCCTTCAAATAGCTATAGCTCAGGAATTCTTGTCTCCTTATAGCAGGCAAAGACTTGTTAACACTAAATATTTATCATTAGAGCCATGCAATCCATTCACATTAAGAAAAATCTTCCTCTTGATTATAAACACAAAAAAGGAAGCCTTCCTCAAGCTTCCTTTTAGTTGAATCGTGATTCCGTAGGGATTCGAACCCTAGACCCACAGATTAGAAATCTGTTGCTCTATCCAGCTGAGCTACGGAACCATCCATTATGATTTTAGCCACTCGGAATTACGTGAATAATCCGTTATGGTTCTGCAAAGTTAACCATTTATTTACAATTGCAAAAACGGAAGGTGAATTATTAATTACATTTAGGCAATATTAACACAAGTCTAAGACAGAATTAAGATTATCTATTGCATGCGATAAAAGGTGTACTCGGCAAAGCATTATCCGCGACGATGCAATCGCGATGTAAATTCTTGACAAGACGTTAATTTTGCGAAAATAGGGCGTTTTTCACAAGATAATATTGTAATTTTGCACCGATATTATGCATGAAATTATGCAGTAATATATGCACTAAAATATATGCATTAGTAATGTGGACATATTTAAGGACTAAGTCTTTCATCATATTATTCATTTCCGCCGTGGTATGCGCTTGGGCAGGAAGCAGCTCGCTTCTGCCGGTGAAGAAGCATGAGGCGGGGAAGACAGACGGCAAGGGAAGCAACGATTCTACAAAAATAGAAACGGCCGAGATAGATACACTCTCGATGGATTCACTCCAACTTGCGGTTTATCATCACAACAAGGCTGTTGACGACTCCATCAGGGCCGATTCAATAAATCGCGCGAGCAAGCGGGGCATTGACGCTCCCGTCACCTATTCGGCTAATGACTCATTGGTCTATGACGCCATGACCAAGGACGCCAAGCTATATGGCAACTCGGAAGTGAAGTATGAGAACATGGACTTGAAGAGCGACAAGATTCGCATGAACCTCGACTCTTCTCTCGTTCACGCCACAGGCTCGCCAGACAGCACGGAGAAAAGCGGCATTAAGGGTCGCCCGGTCTTCGTGATGGGAGCCGACAATTATGACACCGACACCATTGCTTTCAACTTTAAGACCAAGAAAGGCTTGGTGCAGAACGCGTTGACCAAGCAAGAGGATGGTTTCTTGAGGAGCAAGCTCTCAAAGCGTACGGCCACCGGCGACGTCTATCTCGCCCACGGTCGCTATACCACTTGCGATAAGGAGCATCCCGACTTTTATATCTCCCTTTCCCGTGCCAAGGTGCGCCCGGGCAAGGATGTGGTTTTTGGCCCGGCCTACATCGTCGTGGCCGACGTTCCGTTGCCGTTTGCCATACCTTACGGCTTCTTCCCGTTCACGAAGAGTTACAGCTCCGGTTTCATAATGCCAAGTTATGGCGACGAGCAGAACCGTGGTTTTTATCTTAGGGATGGAGGCTACTATTTTGCCATTAGCGACAAGATGGACCTCAAGCTCATAGGCGAGATATACACCAAAGGGTCATGGGGACTCACGGCCACGAGCAACTATCGGAAGCGTTACAAGTATAATGGCTCGTTCCTTTTCAGTTATCAAGACACGCGTACTGGCGATAAAGGCATGCCCGATTATGCCAAGCAGACTAGTTTCAAGTTGCAATGGAGCCACAGGCAGGACGCCAAGGCCAATCCGTTCATGTCCCTATCAGCGAGTGTCAACTTTGCCACGTCGAGCTATGAGCGCAACAACCTGACAAGCATGTACAATCCGCAGTCGCTGACACAATCGACACGTACGTCTTCCGTCAACTGGAGCACCACGTTCTCGAGCATCGGCATGACGCTGAGCTCCACGGCAAACCTGAGTCAGAACATGCGCGACTCCACAATCTCGATGACGTTGCCTGACCTTAACATTAGCATCTCTCGCTTCTACCCATTCCGTCGCAAGCATGCCGCTGGCGACGAGCGATGGTATGAGAAGATAGCCATGAGCTATACCGGCCAATTCTCCAATTCCATCAACACAAAGGAAAACAAGCTGATGCATTCAAGCCTCATCAAGGATTGGCGCAATGGATTCCAGCACAACATCCCGATAAGCGCCAACTTCACATTGTTCAAATACATCAACCTCAATCCATCGTTCAACTTTACCGACCGAATGTATACCAACAAGGTTACCAAGTCGTGGAATGAAAGGACGCAGACGGAAGTAGCCGACACCACCTATGGTTTCCACAACGTGTACAACTGGAACCTCTCGCTGTCGGCATCGACGAAGATTTATGGTTTCTGGAAGCCAAACCGCAAGCTTTTTGGCGACAAGGTGCAGGCCATACGTCATGTCATAACGCCAACGGTGAGCTTCAGCTACGCTCCTGACTTCAGCGCGTCGCGCTACGGTTATTATCAGACATACCAAAAGACGGATGCCGACGGCAATGTCTCACTCGTGCAATACTCGCCTTACCAAAATGAGCTGTATGGCGTGCCAGGCAGAGGCCGCACCGGTAGCATTTCTTGGAGTTTCGACAACAACATAGAGATGAAGGTGAAGAGCGACAAGGACTCTACCGGATTCAAGAAGATAAGCCTTATCGACCAGCTTGGATGGTCTATGTCGTACAACATGGCCGCGAAGGAGAAACCGCTCAGTGACTTGACGGTCAACCTCCGACTGAAATGGTGGAAAAACTATACTTTCAACATGACGGGCGTATTCGCGTCGTATGCTTACGAGCTCGACGATCAAGGCAAGCCTTATGTCGGCAATCGCACCTATTGGGGCATGGGAAAGTGGGGACGCTTCCAAGGCATGTCACAAAACATTTCTTATACCTTGACACCGGAGAAAATAAAGAAACTGTTTGGAGGAGCTACGGATGATGCCGATAAAGACAAGAAGAGCAAGAAAGACGATGACGATGAGATGGACACCGACATTGAAAGCAATGTCGATGACACGATGATAGACGGGCAGCACGGAGCGTCAAAGGATAACAAGGGTGGCAAGGCCGATACCGACGGTGATGGCTACATGAGATTCTCAATGCCTTGGTCGCTCACCTTCGGATATGGCATAACCATGAGCGAGAATACGGATATCAACAAGTTCAACTATAAGACCATGCGGTATCCGTATAAATTCACGCAGACGCTTAATGTCAGTGGAAACCTCCGCATCTCCGACGGCTGGAACATCAGCTTCTCCTCGGGCTACGACTTTGACAACCACAAGGTGTCGATGACCACCGCCTCATTGCAGCGCGACCTCCATTGCTTTAACATGAGTTGCTCTGTCGTCCTCGCTCCTTACGCAAGCTATAATTTCACGTTCCGTTGCAACGCCTCAACGCTTACCGACGCATTGAAGTATGACAAGCGGTCGGGTTACAGTAACGCCGTTCAATGGTACTAATCATAAACTTAAGATGAAGAAAAATACACAGGCAATTCATTTGCCTTATCGCCGCCGCGACGCTTATGACGCTTTGAGCATGCCGGTATATAATGCCGTGGCGTACGAGTTTGACGATGCCAAGACGATGGCCGACGCTTTCTGTGAGAGAATAGACGCTCCAGACTATTCACGCTGTGAGAACCCCACGGTCGACAATTTTGAGGATCGCGTGCGTGCCCTTACCGACGCGTTCAGCGTGACGGCGCTTAACAGTGGCATGGCGGCCATAAGCAACATCATGCTCGCGCTGACGGCCCAAGGCAAGAACGTGGTGTCGTCAACACACATGTTTGGCAACACCTTTGATTTGCTCAACCGTTCGCTGAGGAAGTTCGGAGTAGGCCTCCACACGACCGACCTCACCGACATTGAGAAGGTAAGGAAAGCTGTGGATGAAAACACTTGCTGCATATTTGTAGAAATAATTACCAACCCGCAAATGGAGGTCGCCGACCTCGCGGCTCTCGCAAGTGTGGCACACGAACACCATATCCCTCTCGTCGCTGACACTACTACCATTCCTTTCACCATGTTCTCGGCTAAGAAGCTTGGGGTAGACATAGAGGTCGTGTCGTCAACAAAATACATTAGTGGTGGCGCAACATCGCTTGGCGGCTTGATCATAGACTATGGCACAGACTACACCAAGGGCTTCACCTCCACTATAAAGAGCGAGTTGCTGTTCAACTTTGGCGCATACATGACTCCACAAGTGGCATTCATGCAGACCATGGGCCTTGAGACCCTTGACGCGCGCTATCGTGTGCAGTCGGCAAACGCGCTTGAGCTTGCCAAGAAATTGTGTGGGTTGAAACAAGTAAAGTCGGTCAACTACGTGGGCCTGGAAGACAATAAGTTCTATAAGCTGGCACAAAGACAATTTGGTAAAACGGCTGGCGCCATGGTTTGCATCGACTTGGAAGACGAAAAGTCATGCTTCAGCTTCCTCAACAACCTCAAGCTCGTGCATCGTGCCACGAACCTCTTCGACAACCGCACGCTTGCCATTCATCCATACTCAACCATCTTTGGCAATTTCACCCCAAAGGAGAAAGCCGATATGGACGTGCTCGACACTACCGTGCGCCTGAGCGTTGGCTTGGAAGACGTTGATGACATCTTCGGCGACATAAAGCAAGCCTTGGCATAAAGATTTGTTGTTTAAAATATAACCATAGTACTTCATGAAATACGATTTCGATACCATTATAGACAGAAAGGGTAGCGGCGACCTCATGCACGAGGCCCTGTTGCCACGTTGGGGACGTGACGACCTGCAACCCTTGTGGGTGGCCGACATGGATTTCGCGGTTATGCCCGACATCCTTGACGCGTTGCGCAAGCGTTTGGAGCACCCAATCCTTGGTTACACCGTGGAACCAACCGACTATCGCCCCGCGATAATAGACTGGATTAAGACACACCACGACTGGGATGTAAAGCCAGAGTGGATTAGCTTTATACCGGGAATCGTCAAGGGCATAGGGCTTATCAGCAACCTTTTCTGCAAGCCCGATGAGAAAGTCATAGTCATGCCACCGGTATATCACCCGTTCTTCCTTGTGCCTCGCGCCAACGAGCGTGAGGTGGTGTGGAATCCGCTGAAAGTTCATCCAGAAGCTCTTGAGGCTGGCGACTATTATGAGATGGACTTTGAGGGTCTTGAGCGAGTTTGTGATGACAAATGCAGAATACTTATCCTGTGTAATCCTCACAACCCTGGCGGAATATGTTGGAGTCGTGAGACGCTCGTTCGCCTTGCGGATTTCTGCTACGACCACAACATGCTTGTCATCAGCGATGAGATACATTGCGACATGGCCCTTTTCGGTCATAAGCACATTCCCTTCGCCTCTGTCTCGGAGAAAGCCGCTCAAATCAGCATAACCATGCAGGCTCCAACAAAGACTTTCAACATAGCAGGCATTGTTTCTTCTCATGCCATTGTGCCTAATCCGGAAATCCGCAAGCGTTTCTTTGGCTGGCTGAAAGCCAATGAGCTTGACGAAGCCCATATCTTCGCCCATATCGCCACCATTACGGCATTTCGCAAAGGTGAGGAGTGGCGCAGGCAGATGCTTGCCGCCGTGGAAGACAACATTCGCTTTGTTGAGGATTTCTGCCGTGAGCACATGCCACAAATCAAGCCCATCCGCCCCGAGGCAAGTTTCTTGGTTTGGCTCAACTGTCGTGGTTTGCACCTTGATCACGATGCTTTGCTTGACCTCTTTATCGACAAGGCGCATCTTGCCCTCAACGACGGTGAAATGTTCGGGCCTGGTGGAGAAGGTTTCATGCGACTGAACGTCGGTTCGCCAAAAGCTTACATTGAGGCGGCACTGGAAAAACTCGCACGTGCTGTTGAAGAATACGCTTAAATGAGACTGTATCCATACCATTACCGCTCACTTCTTTCACTTGGGCTCCCCATAATGATAGGGCAGTTGGGGATGATAATCTTGGGGTTCGCAGACACCATGATGGTTGGCCACCACAGCACCACAGAGCTGGGCGCCGCGTCTTTTGTCAACAACATCATTAACCTTGTCATCATCACGGCCACTGGTTTCTCTTATGGTCTGACTCCAATAGTGGGCGGGCTCTTCGGGCGCGAAGAGCTGCCGCAAGCAGGCAGGGCGCTCCGCTGCGCGCTGCTTGCAAACTTGATGGCCGGGGCGATAATGATGGCGGCGCTGGGCATACTGTATTTCAATGTTGGCAATATAGGGCAACCAAAGGAGTTGCTGCCCTATATCAAGCCATACTATTTGGTACTGTTGGCTTCCATTCCATTCGTGATGCTGTTCAACGCTTTTAAGCAATTCACCGACAGCATCACGGAGACACGCACGTCGATGTGGATTCTGCTATCTGGCAATTTGCTCAATATCATCGGCAACTATGTGTTGATTTACGGCAAGGCGGGCATGCCTGAGATGGGAGTGGTGGGAGCCGGCGTGGCAACACTCCTCTCGCGCGTTGTTATGGTGGCACTGTTCCTTTTCGTTTTCCTTTCGAGAAAGAAGATGCGGCCATATCGTGAAGGTTTCTTTGTTTTAGGTTGGTCGAGGCAGTTGGTGCGACGCCTGGTTTCGCTCGGCACGCCCATAGCCTTGGAAATGGGCATGGAGACAGCGTCGTTCTCGCTGTCGATAATCATGGTAGGCTGGCTGGGCACCATTGCCTTGGCATCTCACCAGGTAATGATAACCATATCGCAGTTCACCTTTATGGTTTATTATGGATTGGGCGCTGCTGTTGCCGTGCGCACAAGCTACTTCAACGGCCAAGACGACCGTGACAACGTTCGCCATACCGTTGTTGCCGGTTTGCAAGTCATGGTGGCCTTGGAGTTGTTGTTGAGTGGCATTATCTTCTTGTTGCGCAACCACATTGGCGGTTGGTTCACCGACTCAGCGGAAGTGTCATCGACAGTCATCTCGCTCATGGTGCCATTCTTCATCTACCAGTTTGGCGACGGTCTGCAAATCAATTATGCCAACGCCTTGCGAGGCATTGCCGATGTAAAGCCACTCATGGTAATAGCCTTCATCGCCTTCTTCGTCATTTCTCTCCCAGTGGGTTATTTCTGTGGCTTCGTGCTCAATTTCGGACTTGTCGGCGTGTGGATGGCGTTTCCATTCGGGCTCACATCGGCAGGTGTCATGATGTGGTATCGCTTTAAGAAAGTCTACGTATAGCGAAGGTTACTTCTCTAATTTTTTGATGACTTTCGTCAGTTCCGCCCAATGTTCGTCGGTCATGGAGTTAGGTGTGAATAGGCTTATGCCATTCGCGCCTGCTGCCATCGCCGATTCCACGGCTTCCTCTATTTCTGAAGGCAGCAATCCGGAGTTTTCAGGGTCAACCACCTTGTCCTTGTTTTTCCAGTCATGGCAGATGAAAAGGCCGCTATACAGCAATATGTTCTTTCCCTTGATGGCCTCAGCCTCTTCCTTGGTTATTTTTCCAACCCAGGCGGCGGGCTCCATGTAAAAGTCGTTGTAGTTCATTGGGAACACGGCGTCAAGTTTCCAGTTGTTCCATTGTTGGCGCACCATCCATTCCGCATAGCTCTTGGGCCCAGGAAACACGTCGGCACTGATTTTCTTGCCTTTTGCGTGAACGGCGTCCGCTATGGCGTTTACGAGGTCAGTCACCGCAGTGCAGCGAAACTGTGCCCACTCCTTAATCTTCGATGGGTCAGTAACCTTTGTGATGTCTATTCCGCTCTGCTTCTTAAAGGCTGCCACACAGTCGGGGCAGTAGCAATAGTCGGCCTTGGCGTACTCGCCGTTCATGGTAAGTCCGTACTTGTCCCATAGCCCACGCGCGAGAATCACGTCGGCGTAGCGTATGTAGTCGAGTTGCACGTAGTCGACATCTGGTATTGAGGCTATTTCCTCAAACTTCTCCTTGAGGAACTTTCTTACCTCTTCATTGCGAGGGTCGAGAGTAGTGTAATAAGGCACGTAGGCAGGTTTGTCGTAAGCCGACTCCCCAAGCCGGTTTACCGTGTACCAGCTCTTGGGTTTTCCTCCTTGCACCATGGTCGGCACCCACGCGTGATATTCCAGTCCAACCTTTTTCGCCACCTTTGAGGCAAGGCGAATCTTTTCAATGTCCATGCCGGCGTTGACGCATACGCCAGTCACGCCGTGCTTCTTCCACGCCTTGAAATCGGCGGCAAGGCTTTTCTCATTTGCGTCTTTCTCCAAGCCAGTCCACGCGTATACGGGAATCTTGTTTCCCTTCGCGCTTGCGAGCAAGGCAGTCAATACTAAAGTGAGGGTTAAAAACAGTTTTCTCATGTTACAGTTTTTGTAATATTAAATGGTCAAAATCTTAGTCTTTATGCAAAGGTAATGGTCTATTTCGAGAAAACAATATTAAAAGGCCCATAAAAACTTATTATTACCTCAACGGCAAGAAAAACGAGGAAAAACATTGCCACGTGAGCATAATTTCTTAACTTTGTATATTATGTGAAACATGTTAACTTTTGAACAAATATAATCATTTATGACAATCAATCGTTTATTGTGCTCTGTGATTTGTGCGGCTGCGCTGACGAGTGGGGCTGCCCAAACTGTCACGCCTCAGACTGAGACAGAGGAGCAAAAAGACAAGCGCATGGAGTGGTTCGACCACGCCAAGTTGGGTATCTTCATTCATTATGGCATATACGCGGTCAATGGAGTTTCGGAGAGCTGGTCGTTTTACAACAAGTACTTGCCATACGAGCAGTATATGAGCCAGCGCGATGGCTTCACCGCCAAGAACTACGATCCGAAGGCTTGGCTTGACCTCATTAAGGAGAGCGGCGCCAGGTATACCGTTCTCACCACAAAGCACCACGATGGCGTGGCCTTGTGGAATACCAAGTATAGCGACCTCAACACCGTGAAGGCCACGGCCGCAAAGCGCGACATCGTGACGCCGTTCGTGAAGGAGGTGCGCAAGCATGGTCTTAAACTCGGATTGTATTATTCTTTGATAGATTGGTCTAACCCTGATTATCCCAATTTCACGCGTACCGATACACGTTATAGCGTGAAAGACGACTCCGCCAGATGGAAGAAGTTCCTCAAGTTCGACTTCGACCAGCTTGGCGAACTCAACCAGTATAAGCCAGACCTGTATTGGTTTGATGGCGACTGGGAGCAGACCGCTGACACTTGGAACGCTAAGGGCCTGTCGGCTTTCCTGCGCAAGGCTAACAAGAATGTCATAATAAACTCTCGCATACAGGGCTATGGCGACTATGCCACTCCTGAGCAAGGCGTGCCTGTGGTGCGTCCGCAAGACAAGCATTGGGAGCTATGCATGACCATGAACGACTCGTGGGGCTATCAGCATGCCGACACCAACTATAAGTCGCCTTATATCTTGTTGCGCACTTTCGTCGATTGCCTCTCGATGGGTGGCAACATGTTGCTCGACATAGGCCCGAAGGAAGACGGCACGATACCTGAGGAGCAAGTGGCTATTCTAAAGGAGTTTGGACGTTGGACAAAGAAGCACAAGGAGGCCATTTACGACACGCGTGCCGGAATACCTAACGAGCACTTCCAAGGTTACACCACTCTGAACAAGGCTGGCGACATACTCTATCTCTATTTGCCATATAAGCCCAATGGCCCGATAGAAGTTAAGGGACTGATGAACAAGGTTAACCGCGTGTGGGTAGTTGGCGACGGCGAGATTATACCTTGGAAGGTGTACAACAAGAACTATTGGAGCGACGTGCCAGGCAATCTGTACATCGACGTGCCAGAACGCTCGCTTGACCCAATGATAACCGTTGTCGCCGTATTGCTCGATGGTCCGATAAAGCTTTACCGCGGAGCGGGCAAGGTTATTGAAAGCAACTAAACCCACTGATTAGTTACCGTTTCGATGAAGCATATCATTCTTTTACTTTCCATCTTGTGTTCCGTCGCGTCGTTTGCCGCAAACCACAAGGAGTATGCCGCCAAGGGCGATACGATCATAAAGGTCTTTGAAAAGGCAAACGTGCGTTTCGTGCCGTCGAAGCTTGCCAACTACAATGCCGCCGACGCAGACGGGATCATTCGCCTTGTGAATGGGCGAATCATCCTGAAGAAAATCCACGTGCCTCATTATGAGCGCGACACGAGGGTGTATATAAAGACCACGGTGGCTTCCAATGGTGACCGTTGGGACAAGTCGGGCTCGGTGTTTGTCTTGCCAAAGAAGTCGGCCATCAACCTCATGACAATAGCTGAGGGCAAGAACCGTTTCCCTGCCGTAGACTCCACTAAATATGAGAAGTTTGTTGGCATTGTCGCAGGCAAGGATTATCTTCCCACGGTAGAGTTGATGCGATTCATGACACCCTTCGGCGTTGGCTATTATAGTGGCAAGGACAATGAGCTGTCGGCAAAGCGGCGGCCTGTCTACATACCCAAATGGGCCGACTGCGTGGAGTGGGGACAGGACATCTCCAGCTTGTATCCAGAGCTTGAGGATGAGGCTTATGTGGGCGTGTTTATTGACACATGGACAGAGCAGGGCTATTTGGCAAGCGTGGACTTGCAGTTTCAGGAGAGTCCCGTGAGCTGTGTGCGTATGCCTCGCGCCCACGTGTTGCCACTCGTCAACACGGTGTATTACATCGGTCAGGAATATCCCGACTTGTTCGCGCGCCGACCGCTTGTGACCGATTTCAACCTCCCCAAGGGAGCCAAGAATGTCAAGTTGAGATATATAGTTACCGGTCATGGAGGTCACGATGGTGGCGATGAGTTCACGCCACAAGAAAACATCTTGTCAGTGGACGGCAAGGTGGTGTACAAGTTCACGCCTTGGCGCGATGATTGCGCTTCGTTCCGCCGTTTCAACCCCGGCACGGGAGTTTGGCTCGAAAAGCGGATGGCTTCCTACATTGGCGAAGACGGCAATTATACGGAGAAGGAGATAGAAGAGCCTGTCGGCTCGTCAGACTTCTCTCGCTCCAACTGGTGTCCTGGTTCCGATGTCGCTCCAGAGGACATACCTCTCAATGGTTTGACTTCCGGGCATCACACGTTGAGCATTGCCATACCCCATGCGCAACCCATAAAGGGCAACGAGATGAACCACTGGCTCGTCTCGGCTTATCTGGTCTGGGAAGAATAGTTACCGTAATTGTTAAGGGCCGGCCACTTTACTTGTGGACCGGCCCTTAATAATGTTATTTCATTTCAAACTTGCCGTTTTGGTCTACGACATATCGCTTGCCCGTTCCGCCTACGAGAATGCTCGCCGTGAACAGGTTGGTTGTTGCCTCTATCTCCACGTTGCTGCCTTGGGGCAAGGTGGAGATGTCGTCTCCGGTCAAGCCAAGTAGCGTAGGTGAACTGGTGTAGGCACCTCTCTTGCCGTGGCTTTCAAACTCAGCGTGGAACAAGGCCCACAACAGTTTATATGCCGCCATGTCGTAAGGGTAGTGGAACTCGTCGTTTCCCGTTCCCACGGCCTTGTCGGAGAACTGCAAGAAGCCCCATTGGTTAGGAGCGTGCATGTTTATTTCGCCAGTGGGTGTCCACACCCAGTTTTCCTCTGGTCCGCCTTTCTTCAGCCATTCCACACGCGAGAAATTAAGCCTCCACGTGTTTCCTGCCTGCAATGGGTTTGTGAAGTTGCGCGTTATGGCCTTGTGTGGTATGGCCATCTCCACTGCCCACGAGCGGTCGCGGTCGTTCTGCTTGTTGAGCGTGCCGTCACGTTGCACGGCAAGTTTCATGCCAGGGCAATCCCATTGCACGTAGAAGTTGCCATTCGAGCGATAAGCACGGTCAAGCATCAGGTCGAACACCACGCCACGCGCGTTGTTCTCAATCTCAAAATAGCATTGTCCGTCGCCTGTTGGGTCGAGAAACACCTCAAAGTCGTTGTCGTGATATATTATGGTGTCGCGTTGCGTCAGGTTGGCCACTATGTTAGGCTCCTCCAGCACTGCCGACACATATAGATAGTCGTCGTCCCACATCATGCGGGCCTTGGTGTCGTACTTGGGCTTGGGAAAATCCTCACCGCTGATGTCTACAAACGATTCTGTCTCGGCAGCCTTCGCCCACGACTTTTCGTTGAGCTTGCCGTCAATCTTTATTTTCTCGTTTGTGCGGTAGCACACATAATGGCGTGGTGTTGTAAGCAGCCGCGCGTATTTCTTTAGCAGGCCGTCTTGCGCCATGGAAGGCATGGAGAAAGCGAAGGCAATGGCAATTGCCGGAAGGATAGACTTGTTCATTTTTTATTGTGGATGTTTTTTAATAATGTCGGCAGAATGAAATGTTCTGTGCAAAGTTAATAAATAAGTTTGGAAATCCATCCCTTCCGTGCCATTCCTATAGTTCCAAAATATGATCTTTCGGCGTATGAAATCGATTTCTTTCATTGATGAAGTGCGCTCCCCTGTGGCAGCTCCTGCAAAGCACACGATGCGCATCGATTTTATTGGATAAAATATTTTACAAATGGTCGTCTGAGAATCGATTTTTTTCAACCAAGCCGTCGCTTGCGTGGAAATGACGCGATTATGAGCTGTTTTTGTAAGTATCTGATTATTAAATGATTATATTTTTAGTAACTTTTCGGTGTTGCAAATTCGCTAAAAAGGCATCGCCGTTACAGTGTAATCGCGTTGCCGTTACAGTGAAATCGCGTTGCCGTTACGGTGAAATCGCGTTGCCGTTACGGTGAAATCGCGATGCGATTGCACCGTAACGGGACTGCGATTTGGGAAAAATGGGTGTCGCGTGCCCTTTTTCGGCCAATTTCTCTCTCTGGAACACGCTGCCGCCAAGTGTTAAATTTCGGCAATAATTATTTACAAAATGGCGTTGCGTTAATGGCAAAACGTCTTGAGCACGTGAGCCACGCCGTCTTCCTCGTTGGAGAGGGTCACGAAGTCGGCCTTGGCCTTGACCTCGCTTGCGGCGTTGGCCATCGCCACGCCAAGTCCGGCGTATTCTATCATGGACAGGTCGTTGTAGCCATCGCCAACGGCTATTGTTTCCTCGCGCTTCAGCCCCAACTCCTTGATGAGCCTTGCGAGCGATGCTGCCTTGTCTATGCCGCAAGGTACGCATTCCAGGAAGAAGTCGGCAGAGCGATAAACGCCGCACCTGCCCTGCAACGCCACGGCCAACTCCTTTTCCAGCTGGGCCAGCGGGGTGGGGGCGCCCACGATGAGGCACTTGTTTATTGGCGGCTGCACCTGATTGGGGAAGTCGTCGTATTGCACGAGAGGCATCTTGTTGATGAACGCCTCGTGGCGCACATACTCGTCGCTGATGTCGGTTGCGGCGATGTCCTCGCCTTGGTAAGTCAGGATATTGAAAGGGTGGGGCGCGTTTTTTGCCGCGTTGTAGAGCACGGGCACCAAGGCCGTGTCGAGCGTTTGGTTGAAGATGATGGTCTTGTCGGGCCACCTGGTCACGCAACCGCCGTTATAAGCCATCACATAGCCGTCGTAAGAGCCGATGCCCAGCGCGTCGGCCACGGGGCGTATGCCGTAAGTGGGCCTGCCAGAGGCGAGTATGACGCGCATGCCATCGCGTTGCGCGCTCATGAGAGCCTCCTTGGTCAGTGGTGTTATCTCTTTCTTGTTGTTTGTCAGTGTCCCGTCGAGATCGAGGACGATAGCCTTGTATTTCATTTCACTAATACCTATTTATTGGGCAAGATAATGCAAAGTTAGCCATAAATAACGAGAAGCGTCTTCCCTTTGCGGCTTTTCTTTATTTTTCATGCCCACGCCGGTCCTTTGCAACGGGGTTGCATTCCTTTATCCGTAACTTTGCAGTCGAACAGAAATCCATTATGATGATTTACATGAGCAAAGCAGACCTTTTCAGACGAGTGTTTTTCATAGTCGGCTCGGCCATCGTGGCCTTGGCGGCCTTTACCCTTTGGCATGGCCAGGCGGCCGGTGACGACGGTCATGACCACGACGCCGAACAGGCCCAGGCAGACGATGATGAACACCAGAACATATCCTTGACGCAGCGGCAAGTGGATGCCGTGGACCTGCGCATGGACATTGCCAAGACGAGGGCCCTCGACGCCACGTTGAAGGTCACTGGGGCCTTGGTGCTTCGTCCGCAAAGCCAGGGCGAGGTGGCGAGCCTGATGGGAGGCATAGTGAGAAGCCTGCTCGTGAAGGATGGCCAAAGTGTGAGGCGCGGGCAAGTGGTGGCCATGATAGAGAACACCGACGTGGTGTCGCTCCAGCGCGAGTATTATTCAGCCTACAAGGAGAGCGAGATGGCGCGCCTGGAGCTTGAGCGGCAACGCCAGCTCTCCAGCAAGGGCGCCGGTGTGGGCAAGAACCTGCAGCAGGCTGAGAAAAACTTCCAGGTGGCGCGTGCCGCCATGGTGGGCATAGCGCGCCAACTGTCGCAGCTCGGCATTGGCACCGCCAAGGCATCACGCGGCAGCTTCACCACGGTCTTCCCCCTGCGCGCACCCATATCGGGCACCGTGAGCCAAGTCAGCGCGAGCCTCGGCAGCTATGCCGACATGCAGACGCCGCTGATGAAGATACGCGACAACAATGCCGTGGAATGCGACCTGAACGTGTTTGAGAAAGACATCAACAAGGTGAAGAATGGCGACCGCGTGCGCGTGGAGCTCGCCAACCAGCCCAACGTGACCCTCACGGGAACGGTCTATGGCATGAACCAATATTTCAACGACGGGACCAAGTCGGTGGCCGTACACGTGAGGCTCGACAACCGTAAGGGCGCGAGGCTACTGGACGGCATGTATGTCTCCGGCCTGATTGCCACGGGGCGGCAAGAGTGCAAGACTCTGCCTTCCGACGCCATCGTGAGCGCGGACGGCAAGACCTATGTCTTCGCCCTCAACAAGCAGCCACGCGACGGCAAGTATGAGTTCTCGCGCCACGAGGTGACCACGGGCGTGAGCCAAGGCGGATATACCGAGGTGGCCCTGTGCGAGCACATACGCAGCGGCCAGAAGATAGTGACCGAGAGCGCGTCGTATCTCGCCTCCATGACGGGCGAGCACGGCGAACACAACCATTGACCCATAGAGCATCGCAAGTTATGTTTCAGAAACTCATCGACTATTCGATAGGCCATAAGCTCGTCGTTGGCGTGCTGACCTTGGCCCTCGTGGCGTGGGGCGCGTGGTCGCTCGCTAACCTTCCCTTCGACTCCACGCCCGACATCACCGACAATCAGGTGCAGGTGATAACCCAGGCGCCGTCGCTTGGCGCGCAAGAGGTGGAGCAGTATATCACCACGCCCATAGAGATGGCGTTGGCCAACGTGCCGCGCCTGGAGCAGCGACGCAGCATATCGCGCGGCGGCTTGTCGGTCATCACGCTCGTCTTCGACGACGATGCCGACATCTACTGGGCGCGGTCGCAGGTGAGCCAGATGCTCAGCGAGGCCGTGAAAGACCTGCCCAAGAACATCGACACCGAGATGGGACCCATAGCCACGGGCCTTGGCGAGATTTACCATTACACCGTGAGGGCGAAGAAAGGCTACGAGAACAAATACAGCCTCACCGACCTGCGGACGATACAAGACTGGATAGTGCGCAAGCAGCTCTCCGGCACGCCGGGCGTGGCGGAGGTGAGCGGATGGGGAGGCTACGTGAAGCAATATGAGGTGGCGTTGAGCACCGACCGCCTCAACGCCAACGGCCTGACCATAGCCGACGTGTTCAGCGCCATAGAGAAGAACAACGCCAACACGGGAGGCGGCTACATAGAAGAGAACGCCAACCAATATTTCATTCGGGGCATTGGCGTGGCAAAGTCGCTCGGCGACATTGCCGACATCACTGTGAAAAACGTGGCGGGCACGCCGGTCAGGGTGGGCGACGTGGCCGACGTGAGACTTGGTCACGCCACGCGCTTCGGGGCGGTGACGCGCAAATCAACTGAGATCGGAAGAGCGGTTCAGCAGGAATGCCGAGACCGATCTC